>MDSZ01158818.1_pt1 | contig 13203 bp, 6 predicted proteins | sample 811201 | NCBI WGS metagenome assembly MDSZ01 (sample SAMN05326647, study PRJNA326480) | marine metagenome | isolation source: seawater | place: Indian Ocean: North | collected 2010
GCCAAGGACAAGGCCAAGGACAAGGACAAGGCCAAGGACAAGGCCAAGGACAAGGACAAGGTGAAGGCCAAGGTGAAGGCCAAGGTGAAGGCCAAGGTGAAGGTCAACAAGGTCAAGGTGAAGGCCAAGGTGAAGGCCAACAAGGCCAACAAGGTCAAGGCCAACAAGGTCAAGATCAAGGTCAAGGTCAACAATCAGGTCAAGAAGGTCAACAAGGTCAAGGTCAACAAGGTCAACAAGGTGAAGGTCAACAAGGCCAACAAGGAGAGCAACAAGATAATGGACAAGGCCAACAACAAGAAGGCGGAGAACAGGGAGCTCAACAAGGCCAACAAGAAGGTCAAAACCAAAACGGTCAAAACCAAAATGGTCAAGAAGGTCAGCAAGAAGGTCAAACCCAAAACGGTCAACAGCAACAACAAGGTCAACAATCAGACCAGCAACAAGGCCAACAAATTGACAATCAAGCAGATAATGACAATGATGGCGATGGAATCCCTGATGAATTAGATAATGATGACGATAATGATGGAATTCCAGATTCTAGTGATGAAAATCCAAATGATCATGATAACGATGGAATCGAAGATAATGAAGATAATGATGATGATGGAGACGGCGTCGATGATGAATTAGAAACACAAGACGGCGATTCTAACACAGATATTTATGATCATGATAATGATGGAATAAACGATGCTTTTGATTTAGACATAGATAATGATGGAATCGATGACCACCAAGACATAGGTCCAAATGGAGAAGATTACAGCAGAGATCATGATAATGATGGCCTTAATGATGGTGTGGATCCAGATGATGATAATGATAACATCTTGGATGTAGATGAACTTGGCGGGGCTTTTAGCAATTACAGATATGATCATGATAATGATGGAATTTGGGATAAAACAGATAATGACGATGACAACGATGGTCTTGATGATTGGTGGGAAATTAATGATGGAAATTCATTAACAGGCCAATTTGATTCAGATAATGACGGAATTGACAATTATCTTGATGATGACGATGATGGCGACGGAATAGAAGATATTCTCGAAGCTTAAGTTTGAAAGCATCACAAATTGAAACGGGTATCTCTGGGGGTTCGCCCCCAGAGAACCGCATAATTTTTTTATTGATATTAATTTAAATTTATGATACTCATTTAGATATATCTTCCATTGCATTCAAATATAAAACAAGGATGGAATTAATTTGGGGATTCTATTATGGGTATATATAATAAGGAATTAGAAACCATAGAGCTGAATAAAAAACGTTTTTGGGCATTAGCAATTGTGATATTATTTTTTGGTAGTATTTTTGCAACATTTGGAACTACCTTAGTCGAAACAGATTTATTTAAATCAAAAAATACTAGTGTTATTGAAATCAACGATAGAACTCCCTTAACTCAGATATCAGAAGAACCGCAATATGGGATGTCTGATGCAATTCAGGGAAGTGTATTTGGACAGTTTGAACAACATCCAGCATTACTAGACCCAGGATATGGTGATTTAGGAGTCTTGTATGGTAAGGTGCACGATTTATCTTTACTTTCTCTGAATGCTCCTGGTTTCGGTGTTATGCTTGAAGAACCAACCCCAAACGATCATGATAACGATGGAATTTCAGATTTAAACGATCTTGATGATGATAATGATGGGATTTATGATTTATTGGAAAGGTTTGATGGTTGTTATGGAACAGATCCTTATGATCATGATAATGATGGTATTTTAGACGAATTTGATTGGGATGACGATAATGATGGTATTTTAGAAGGCCCTATTGATTATGAAACATTAGAATCTCAGGGATATGATCCTCGGAATGTTTCTACAGATAGAATTCTTGATGCTAACATAATACACCCTTGGACTAATCAAGCATTAGGGCCTGGGTATTTAGCAGATCAGAACCCATTTGATCATGATAATGATGGAGTAGCTGATGAAGATTCAGATGGTGCTGGCTCAGAGAGTTTTGATGAAGACGACGATAACGATGGAAGAATTGACCAATTTAAATGGCCATGCGATTTTGATGGGGATGGCATACAAGATTATTTTGATCCAGATGATGATAATGATTTAGTTTTAGATATAAATGACTGGCATCCTTATGATGCATCAAACACTACAGATATTACAAACAGTCCTTTTGATGTTGCAACATTGATCGGAACAGAGTATACAATCTACAGCGGTGGAGTTGATTTTATTGCACGTAATTCTTTATTAAATGCGGGAAATTCTACATTTACATATATTGAAGATGGGGATTTAGATGGTGATGGTATACCAAATTTCCTAGATCCAGATACTGATGCAGATGGTTCACCAAATAGTGCAGATACAGATGACGATAATGATGGGCTATTGGATATGTGGGATCCAGACGACGATAATGATGGTATACCAGATGTATGTATCAATGTTGATTATAATGGGGATGGATTAAATGATTATGATTTGACAGATTCAAGTCCTTATCAAACACCAGGGGATGATACAGATAACATCCCGGGAATGGATTGTGAAATGGATTATGATAACGATTTAGATAATGATGTAATGAGGCCCTTTGATCAGAATTATAATTCAATTTGGGATTGGATTGATCCTGTAATGGGGGGTGCTCCAGATACAGATGGAGATGGTTTTAGTAATCCAGATAATCCTAATCATGTTTCAGGCCAACAAATGCCATATGATTTAGATGATGATAGTATAGAAAACGAATTCGACTCATTTATGATGGTAACAACTTCAGATGTTCAAAATGATTGGAATTGCCCTACTTTGGGAGTTCATAATGCTGTTCAAATGGTGTTAAACCCTGCATTTGATGGAGCTTTACCTATCTCACCAGAATGTTTGACAATGAGATTATCTTATGCTGGAAATAATGATTGGGATAATGATGGAATTTTAAATTGGGATGATCCTGACGACGATAATGATGGAATACCCGATTATATCGATATAGATCCTGATTGCGATCTTGATAATGATGCGGATATAAACAATTTAGATCCAGCAACATATAGAGATGATGGCCCAAATAGTGTAGATAGTGATATTGATGGTGATGGTTTAGCTAATAGTATTGATTGGGATGATGATAATGATGGGATTACTGATTTTTATGACCCGGACGATGGAAATTGTGGAGTTGTAGATGTAGATGATACCGATAATTTTGATTCACCATATTATCCAGTTGGAAATGGTGGTGATTTAACAGGAACCGCAGATTCTGATAGATATGTTAATTCATATAATGATTTTTGGAATATGACTTTTGGTTTCAATCCCTTTGAATCTCAAGAACCTACTGTTTTGAATTATAATGATGGTAAAATTCCCGAATATTATTGGTTTATTTTATCCAGATGGAGTTCTTACAATGGAAATAATGAATGGGATGTAGATGCAGATGGCGACTCTCTACTTAATGGATTAGATACAGATCAAGATTCTGATGGTTTGCCTGATTGGTTTGATCAAGATGAAGGGAATGATGGCAGACTTGATGTGAATGACCCCAAAATGGGAGGAACGTTCACAATGTCTGATTGCGGATGGACCGGGGGAACAGATAGTGTAGGTGTTGCAGGATTCTTTTGTGGTTATTCTTATGCAATAGTATACCATATGCCATTAAATAATGTCCAAGCACAATTTTCAATACCGTATTCTACTAGACCAGATCCTGTTTGGGATCAAGGAGCTTATGACGGAGTAAACTCAAATGGAGATTGGCAATGCACACCAGACGAAAATTCAGGATGTTATCATATTCCATTTAATGGTCAAACAGTAGCGGCATTTAATTATACAGATTTAAAAAATGATAGAGGTTTATTCTTAGCATTTGTAGGTCTTACTTTGGGTGTTTGGACTTGGAATTCAGATGTTAACGGCAATTCATTACCAGATGAAGTTGCATTAAACACCTTATTAGTTAGTGATGAAGAATCACAAGATAATGATGGCGATGGATATAATGACACTGTTGATTTAGATGATGATTATGATGCAGTTTATGATTGGAATGATGTTGATGATGATAATGATGGCCTTTGGGACTTTTTTGAAGTAGATACAGACTTTGATCTTGATGATGATACTGGAACAACTGAATTTAATATGTTACTGGGAGGTAACTGTGTGGATAATGACGATGATGGAAATGATGCGGATGTTGATGAAGATGGTTATTTCAATCCAGTATTAGATCGGGGAAGAATGTCTCAAGGATATTTATCACCAAGATATTATGATGTAGACAATGATAATGATGGTGTACCAGATACTGAGGACCCTGATGATGATAATGATGGTAGGTTAGATGTAGACCAAGAAGCACTACCAGGTTGTTTTTGGGGAGAAGAATCATCTCCTTGGGACCATGATAATAACGGCATTCCTAATTGGGCTGATGACGATTGGGATGGAGACGGCCGTACAAATGCTTGGGAAGAAGCAAATGGTTACAAACCAACAGATAATTTAATTCAGCCTACAACTTCTATACATGTAATTTTATGGGATCATGATAATGATGGATTAAGAGATGATATCGATTTAGATGATGATGCTGACGGAATGAAAGATGAAGATGAAATAATGCTTTGGCCGTCTAGATTTGGCTCAAATTCTACAAACCCTTGGGATCATGACGATTATGGTTCAGGTGAAGCACTTTACAATCCTAATGTTCCAGGCACTGGGCCAGATGCATTAGATAATGATGATGATAATGATGGCCGTGAAGATACAGATTTTGATTATTTAGAACAAGGGCATTTAGCATCAGGAGCAAATTGTGGAGCAAATGAGATAAGTAGCGATTGGGATCATGATAATGATTGTATTCCAGATGCAGATGACAAAATTCCAACATTTGTAACACTTAACACACCCGATACATTATGGCTAGATCATTTTATGCCTGCGGTATTTACTGGTGAAGTTTCTTGGCTTCCAGAAGGCGCCTCACAAACAGAACCAGCTCCAAATATTCCTGTTCAAGTGCATATTGAATGGGCAGATAATGGAACGTTAGCCATTGAAACTGTGGATGTGTTAACGAACGCAAATGGTGAATTTACTGTAGGGCAATTTTTGTATCCTGAAGATTTACATGTTGGCGATAATACCACATATCGTATTTTTGCAGAAGTTACAGAAATGTTCACATTTAATGGTGATGTATCTCCGGATTATTTTGTTGGAGTCAGAGCAAATACAACATTTGATTATACTGCTTGGGATTATGTACGTTCTGATGAACAACCATTATGGATAGATTTCAAGACACACTATACTGCAGATTGGGATAGGGGAATTTTTGACAAACGGATTCCTTATGCGCCTGTGACGTTTGAAATTAGTGGTGTTGTTAGACAACAACAAAATTACGGGCCGTTTGGAAATCTAACAAATCCAACTGTATACGATGGTTTTGGTAGTGGATATAGAGCGGATTCTAACGGTTGGGCATCAATGAGTTTTGTTCAAGAGAATGGAGCAAATGGAACTTGGGAACAAGTACGTTGGAATTCTTCATTAGACAATGGAATTGGTCAATTAACTGGAGGGTATGAATTAATTATTTGGAATGATGTTTTGAAAGAACATCAAGTACAAGGTAGGTATAATTACACTAATGTTTCTTTACCTCCAGGATTATTCACAGTCAAGGGATATATGGATCCTAATTTGGCGGGTCCATTAGATCCAGTATTCCCTTATGTGGAACCTTCAGAAACACCAGCATTTGATATGAAATCTGTTCAAAGAATGTTTATAGATGCACACATGATTGTAGACGGAACAGTACCATTGTATTGGTGGAATTCCTCAATTAGTAATGGAGATGGAACATTTGGTGCTTGGAGTACATTATTCCATGAAGAAGCACTTAACAACGCAGGGGTATCATTCAATGACGCAAGGGCTTACAAACCATACCCATTGTTATGGGATGGAGACCCGACCTCATTATACGGCCCACAAAATAATTCTAGGGCCAAGGCATTGATACCATTTGTAGAAACCAATTCAACACATTGGTTTGTTAAAATGTCTAATGGAGCCTTTAATGAATTACCCCCATGTGGACCGATTGAGGCATCAAATCCCGATACAGGATATCGTTGTGAAATAATTCCAGAAGTTCTCACTGGTGATCAAGTCAGAGTTGTTGGCTCAGTAGAAAATAGAACGAAAGTACCATGGTATAATGATAACATAGTTCTTCAAGTTGATCTTGACCGCAACTTAGCATTTGGCTCATCAGGTGAAACATTTTGGAACAATCTTCCTTTTGATGTGGATGGCGAAGCGGTTTTCAATTATACATTTGATTTTGAATCTAGATTCCAAGCAGGAATGTATGGTATTAGGGCCGATTTTTCAGCGCCTGAATATTATTTTTCAGGTGATTTAAATGCATTAGCACCAACAGGAGCATATCAAAATGTATCAGTCATTGGAACTACTGATTTCAAATTAAATACGATTCCAAGATTGTATAGAAATACTACTACAACAGTTATAGCTGAATTAATTGATAATGCAGGGGTTCCAGTAAAACAAGCGCCAATTGTATGGTCTTGGCAAGCTGGAGGCCAAGGAACCAATTATACAGACGATTACGGAAGATTAAGCCTCCCTATTCTTGTTGATTCTGATATGGAATTAGGTGAATACGAGTTAAGTTTAGCTTATTCGCCAGAAGGAAACTCTAAGTTGAAACCATCTAGTACAGTAGAGAAATTGTGGATTGTGTCTCAGACATTTATTCATGTTGAAAGAACTTTTGCGGATGAAAAAGGAACGAATATTTTGACAGCCGGAGACGCATGGTCATTCACTGCTCAAGTATTAGATGATAATTCAACACCAATGATTGCAGATATAAGTGATAACGGTTTGAATGGACCATTTGCTCCGAATGGTGGTTTAGTCGATGTTATCTTTGAAGGAATTTCATTTAATAACGATTATAATAGACAAATCGTAGCTACAGTAGCACCTAGTGGTGGAACAATTACATTACCAACAAAATACTGTTTTGAAGACTTATTAACACATACATTTAATGAAAATACAAATGTTCTTTCTGAAAGCCAAGGTCCAGATGGTTTTTGGGATAAAGACATTGGATGGCTTTTAGATCCTTTAGATCCAAGTAGTAGAACTGGTTTCCAAGATGGAACATTAGATCGTTATAATGAAGGCATTAATTGTTTGAAGGCAGACATATATCCATTAAATCCTACAACATTAATGAAAGATTCAACAACCTTCTTACCAGACGGTTATGGTCCTGTAAATGTAATTTTAAGATATGAAGAGGCATTACCAAACGAAGGTTGTGACGTACTAAATACAGAAACACTTTCAGCCGTAGGTATGTGGGATTCCTGTGTTTTAAAATCAGGTCAAACACATTATAGGAGAGTTTTACCATATCAAGGAAATGGTTTTGCTTTAGTTGGAAATACAGATTTAACTATCGATGATCAAATTGTATACACAAGTGGTGAAGACCCATTAACAGGTGAAGCAATAGAAAAACCAATGGTTGTTACAGGCCAATTGTCTGACGAAATGGGCAACAATCTCTCAGAACGTTGGATAAGAGTATCTTATTTGTTGGGCGATTCAATAGAACCAGAATTTTGTCCATCTCAAAGAACGAATAGTAATGGGTATTATGAAATCGAATGTGATGAATTTAAGAATGTAAAGTCAGGAAAAGTTACGGTTACTGTAGAATATAATTCACAAGAAAATAATGATGCATATCGATATCAAGGAAAGACACAAAATGCAACCTTTGATGTATTTTCTAATTCAACATTGGAGATTACTGAAATAGGTCCTAAACAATTTAATGTTGCTAATTATGTTGCTGCGAATGGAACAGAATATCCAGTAATTTTCTTTGGCGAAAGCTTCCATATTCATGCAATTTTAAAACAAACTAATGGATTGCCAATTGGAGATTGTTTGAACATTTATGTCGAGCCAGAAAAAACGTCATACCCAGTTGCATTTATCGAAACAGACCCCTCAACGGGTGAGATGTTTTGGTATTCAAATGATGAGCGACCAGCGGTAAGAGTTGAACCAGTTGCAGGCCAATTTGAAGGATTAAGAACGATAAGAGTGGCTTATGAACCAGATAGGGATGTTAATGGTGGTTGTGATATGGACCGTGATGCATCTGTTAACGGTTCATATGATGACATTGAAGTTTTAGTTAGAAGTAATGTAGATTTAATCATCAGGAAAAATTGGGAACGGTTTGCCGAGAATGGATATAACGTTGGAGACACCGTTTCTGGTTCTGTATCTGTACTTCGTGATAGAGCTGATGTTGCTGTAGAAAATGAGGAAGTTCGGTTTATTAGACAATATTGGGATCCAACGAATCCGGACGCAGATTCTGAAGGCTGGGTTACTGATGATACAATTAAGGTATTAACAAATGAGCAGGGAGTAGCAGATTTCAATTGGAATTTTACAGGAGATACTTGTGCAGGCCAACCCTGTGATGGAAAATGGAGGGTAATTGCTTATTTCCCAGGTTCCATGAATTTTGCGAATCCAGGTTTTAATGTAACAAAGGTCATGGAATTATCTACATTCCAAACATCACTCGAAACTAAAGGATTGTTATCGCCTCAATTAATGTTGTCTGGAGCGATTTTATTAGTCTCATCATTATTAGTAGGCATGATTTTGTATAGAAGAATGCAAGATCGTAAACGTGTAGAAATATTAAGAGGAATTTTAACAGACACTATGGCACAATTGAGAGCTTCAAATGAATATATTGCAGTGATTTTCAATTGCTACAAAGATTTAGTTCATCATTTCCGCTCATATGGATTTATGAAGAAAGTATATGAAACCACACGTGAATTTGAATCTGCAGTTCGTGGAGCATTTTACATGGTCCCCGGAGATCAATTAGATAGGTTCTTATCAATTTTCGAAGAAGCAAGATATTCAGATCACGATATTGGACCAACTCATAGAGACGGGGCAATCCAAACATTACAAATGATTTCGGATAGCATCACTATTGCTCTTGGAGAAGAGGGTAGAATTGAACGTACTGCTGAACATACCTCAGACATGCATGAAAAGCAAGTTAAAGCGGGAATGTTCAAATCAGCAGATGGAACAATGATTATTCAAGGTCAAACAGAAGATGATAATGAACAAATTTCGATTTAATCAACCATTTGTCCTTTAGCGTCTAATAATTCCACTGTTAATCCAGCGGCGTTTGCACCAATGAGAATTTCATTGTGAATACTATCACTGAAATCGTCTAATGCTGCAAGATGTGTTGAACCTGTAGTATCTGTTAATCTATCTACAAGGTGGTTGAGAATACAAGATACCCCATATGCTTGCCCGATTCTAAATGCATGATCAACTCCTCCAATTTCGGGTTCTTCTGCTTTCATCCTTAGTACGACAGTTTGTGAATAAGCAATTAATGCACCATATAATGCTTCCATTGCACTTGCAACTCCCGGTGAGTCTTCAATTTGTTCTTGTGCTTGAGATAGAGCAGTATTTACTCCCTCCTCATATTTTCTGTGTGCAGCAATGATATCTTCAGTTTCTAATTGCATTGCTTCGTCAATAGTGGCTTTCCAATCCATGAGCCTCTGACCTTAGTTCACTGTATGAATATTGAGGTAAAATTTGACTTTCCCCCCCTCTAATTTAATCCGTTGGTTTCATAACGGGGAGGAGGGTCGCGAGGCTGCCCGAACATCGAGGGAGTCATATGAATAAGCAAAATAAAAAGACAAATCCGAATCTGGTTGATTTAATTGACCAGTTGAAAGAAAAGTCCCGGGAAACCGGTTCTGCACTATGGCGAGATGTTGCATTAAGGCTTTCAAAAAGCCGGAAAAATTGGGCTCAACCAAACCTAAGTCGTTTATCGCGACACGCTCCAGAAGGAGCAATAGTATTAATTCCTGGTAAATTATTAGGAAGTGGAGAAGTTGAGGGGAGTCCAACTGTTGCAGCTTATAGCGCTAGTGAAGGAGCGAGGGACAAAATCATTGCCGCAGGGGGAAAATACCTTACATTAAATGATTTAATGACAGAAAACCCAGAAGGAAAAGGGGTGATTATTCTTGGATAATACCTCCATAACTTATGTTTATGATGCCACAGATATTGTGATGGGTCGTCTTGCAAGTAAAGTTGCTAGTCAATTATTAAAATCTCACCAATCAGGCACTAAAGATAAAGTGATTATTATTAATGTTGAAAATGCTATAATTTCTGGAGGCAAAGATCGAATTATTAATGATTTCAAAGCAAGATATGAATTAAACCATCCACGTAAAGGTCCATTTTATCCAAGAATGCCAGATAGAATATTTAAGAGATCTATTAGGGGAATGTTACCATATCAAAAGAAGGCAAGTGGTCGTGCGGCATTAAAAGCAATACGTTGCGAAATTGGTTGCCCTTCACATTTGTCTCTAGATGAACTTCCAGATAATCATGTTTTAGGAGATATTTCAGAAATCAAGAAAGATTTACCAGAACGTTTTATGCGATTAGGTGAAATAAGTATAGCCATGGGAGCACCTGGGCACCGTTGGAAAAAAGAGAAAGGTGAGGCATAATGGCTAGAAAAAAGAAAAAAGTAGTAAACATGAGCGGAAAAAGAAAGACCGCTATTGCTAGATCCTCTGTGAAAACGGGTAAAGGAAGAGTAAGAATTGATAGTAAACCTGTTGAAATTTATGAACCAGAAATGGCTAGGAATAAAGTGATGGAACCATTGATTATTGCAGATGCAATGGGTAAATTATCAAATGTAGATGTTAATTTGTCAGTACATGGCGGAGGAATAATGGGTCAGGCAGATGCTATTAGAACAGCAATAGCACGAGGACTTGTTCATTTCAACGGAGGAAAAGAAGGAGTTGATGAAGAACTTAGAGATGAATATTTAAGATTTGATCGAAGTTTGTTAGTCAATGATCCTCGAAGAAAAGAACCCAAGCATCAAATGGGTAAAGGTGCTAGAAAGAAGAAACAAAAATCATATAGGTGATTGAAAAATGTTAATACCAGTACGTTGTTTTAGTTGTGGAATTGTAATTGCAGATAGATGGAAGAAATACAAAGAACTTATTGAAGAAGGGAAAAGTGTAGAAGAGGCATTAAATGATATCAAACTTACAAGATATTGTTGCCGTAGAATGTACGTTTCTCACGTAGAACTTATTGAAGAAGTTGCACCATTTAGTACATACAGATACTAATTAGAGTTTAATTTGGGCCCGTGGGTTAGCTTGGCTATACTAGGCGGCTGGGGGCCGTCTGACCCCAGTTCAAATCTGGGCGGGCCCATTCTAAAAATCTGTAAATAAAGGCAACACTCATTTCATTAGTCTGTTTCACAGTGTTTATGCAAGGGCGAAAAGTCACATTATTTCTTGTAATAATTTTTGTAATGAGTGTTATTCCAATAACAGAAATCGGAATAAATAGCGCTGAAACAATTGAGACTTCGGTAAAATGGTCTGGAATTAAAGAGATTGATAATGATATAATCATCAAATCAGGAGCTCAATTAACTATTGAGGACGGAACAACAGTCAAAATCAATGCAGACATCTCAATTTCTGTCGAAGGAAGTTTAATTATTGAAGGTACGGGAATTGATGGTGTAAAATTTATTTCAAATATTTCACAACAGTCTGAATTGGGTTCCAAATCAACCTGGGAAGGAATTCAAATACAAAATACAGGCATTGCAGAAATTAATGGTATGAGTTTAAATGGATCTAGAAATGCAATTCATACTAGTTCTGGTTCTACATTGGACATTCAAAATTCAATAATTTATGAGAGTATGGAAGGAATTATTAATTATGGAACCACAGCAATTAATAGCATCTCTTGTTTAGAAATTCAAAACAATTGTATTACTAACGAAGGCTCAATTACAGTAAATGGGCTAACTTCAAATAATTCAGGCCAATTATTGAAACACAATAATTCAGGATCATTTACAGATTTAGTAGCGAATAATACAGGAGTTGTGCTAGAAGTTTTAGGAGGGGCATCAGGCTCTTTAGATTCTATTGACGCTTCAAATTCAGGACTTGTTTTACGTGCTTATGGAGATCAAAGTGGAATGACTTATTCAGGGATTGATGCGAATATTGCCACACAACTTTTTGATTTTTCAAATAGCGCCTCTTTGACAATTAATGATGTAGATGGGACTTCAATAGAGTCAGTATTATTGGCAAATTCGGTGAATTCCTTAGAAATTAGTGACATGGAGATTTCCGATTCAGAATCCGTAGGCTTAGCAATGGAGGCGTCAACATCTGATACTGTAATAATTAGAGATTCGGCAATTAATGGATATGGCCAATCATTTTCTTTTTCTGGTAGCGGACATTTTTATCTAAATGGTGTGACATTTTTATCTAATGGAAAAGTGGGCCAAATATCATCCTCAGAATTATCAATTGCAAACGGAACTTGGGAAGGGGAATCTCATGGCTTAGATGCTCAATATTCTTCAATTAACGTTCTTAATACGAATATTTCAGTAGGAGAAAATCATGGGACTGCCTTGAGAATTTTGGGAGGAGATCTTAGTGTTAATGGGGATTTAAATTTAACACACGAAGCACAATGGGCCGATACAACATCAATAGGGTTACAGTTAATTTGGTCTCATATTATAGCGAATTCCATAAATATTGAGGGTTTTTCAACTGGATTTTCATGTGAAACAACCAGCACAACAGAAATTGACTCATTATCAATCATAGATAATACAAATATTGGATATTTCCAAGCTTGTTCAGAATCACAAATAGGGTCATTAAATACGAATTTTGGAGATTATGGTTTGTATTCCAAATCAGGTCAAATTAGTATTACAGAATGGACAGCATCATCTCATACAAGTTCATTATTGTTTACAGAATCAAGCGCAAAGACATACATTCGTGATTGGGTAGGAACAGGATTTACTTTTGCAGGACAAGGGGAAGCAGATGAATTGTTTTATGGCTCAACAGAAATTAATGAAAATTTAATTCAAGTTTCAGGAGCAGAAAAATATATTGAAACTAACATAGAAATCACTGATTTGTCTGGA
>MDSZ01268267.1_pt1 | contig 13203 bp, 8 predicted proteins | sample 811201 | NCBI WGS metagenome assembly MDSZ01 (sample SAMN05326647, study PRJNA326480) | marine metagenome | isolation source: seawater | place: Indian Ocean: North | collected 2010
AAATGTAGTAAATTATTGATAAATAAATCAAATTACAGTTATTTATTAGAAGAAAATAATGAAAAAAGATGGGATACAATTTGGAGATTATGTGATAAAGTTGAAAGATGTGGTGAAAAAATTGACGATGGCTGTGGGTGTAAACAGCCACATAAAATACATGTTCATGAAATGGCAACTATTATTGGTGAATGGAAAGATGTTTCAGATAGTGGATCTGGTGGTAAGGTAACTTCACATATTACACCTGAAATGATATTAAAAATATTCAAAAGAATTAGTGATGAAGATGTTCATTTTATGGGATTTAGTCCAATTTGGTCTAGACCCGATTGGATGGTATGTCAAGTGTTACCTGTACCTCCACCTGCTGTGAGACCTTCTGTAAAACACGATGCTCAGCAAAGAAGTGAAGATGATTTAACACATATTTATAGTAATATTATACGTACAAATAAAGACTTACAAGAAAAAATTCAATCAAATGCTAATGCAAATGTTATTGATAGTCTTAGTCGATTATTACAATACTTTGTTGCTATGATTGTAAATAATAAAACGAAAGGTGCTGCACCATTAGCACAACGTTCAGGTAGACCTTTTCAATGTATTATGAGTAGATTAAATAGTAAAAACGGTCGTATTAGAGGAAATCTTATGGGAAAACGTGTTGATTTTAGTGCACGTTCAGTAATTACAGGTGATCCTAATTTATCTATTCGTCAATTGGGAGTACCTTTAAAAATTGCAAAAAATATAACAAAACCCGTAAAAGTAAATGATTTAAATAAAGACTTTCTATTGAGATTGGTTCAAAATGGTCCAGATGGTGGACCTAATGGAGAACCTGGAGCAAAAATAATAGAAAAAAATGGTCAAAGTATTGGTTTAAGATATGTTGATAGAAAATCCATTGTATTGAAAAATGGTGATATTGTTCATAGACACATGATGGATGGAGATGCTGTTTTATTTAATAGACAACCTTCATTACATAGAATGTCTATGATGTGTCATATTGTAAAAGTTATGCCAAAAGGAGATACATTTCGAATGAACGTAGCTGATACCAAACCTTACAATGCGGATTTTGATGGTGATGAAATGAATATGCATATGCCACAAAATGTATTGGCAGAAACTGAATTGAAACATTTGGCTGCAATTCCATATCAAATTGTAAGTCCTTCATCAAATTCACCAATTATTGGTATTTATCAAGATTCTATGTTAGGTTCGTTTAGGTTCACACGACCTAATATTAAATTTTCACCAAGAACTGCAATGAATTTGTTAATGATGTTTAAAAATGTAGATATTGATTTGTTTAATAAATGTTTAAAAAATAATGGTTCAAAAGAATTGAAGAGTTTTGATTTATTATCACAAATATTAGCTCCTATTACATTGAATTATAAAACAAAATTATTTCCAGAAGATAATAGTGAAGACTATAATACTTCTAATAATGTTTTGGAAATAAGAGATGGTAAATATATTCGTGGACAAATGGATAAAGGTGTATTACATTCAACTACAAAAGGTTTATTACATAGAGTATTTAATGATTATGGTCATATGGCATGTGCAGATTTTATTGATAATTTGCAAAATATTATTACTGCATATATGAGTACGAGTGCATTCAGTGTTGGTATTAGCGATCTTATTGCTGATGAAACAACAAAACAAAAGATTATTCAATCTATTACAAAACAAAAAATGGAAGTAAATTCTATTATTGAAAAAGTACATTTGGGTACTTTTGAAAACAATACAGCACAAAGCAATGTAGAAGAATTTGAATTACAAGTAAATAGAATTCTTAATACTGCAATGACTGAAACTGGTAAAATTGCAAGAAACAGTTTAAATAAAGACAATCGATTTTTGATGATTGTTAATTCTGGTTCTAAAGGTAGCATGTTGAACATATCTCAGATGGTTTCAGGATTAGGTCAACAAAATGTGGATGGTCGTCGTATTCCTTATGGTTTTGATAATAGAACATTGCCTCATTTTAATAAATATGATGATACTCCAAATGCACGTGGCTTTGTAGAAAATTCATATATTTCTGGATTAAATGCACATGAATTATTCTTCCATGCTATGGGTGGTCGTATTGGTTTGATTGATACAGCTGTTAAAACTTCACAAACTGGATATATTCAACGTAGATTGATTAAAGGTTTGGAAGATTTAAAAGTGGAATATGATATGACCATTAGAAACAATAAAGGTAAAATTGTTCAATTTACATATGGAGATGATTCTATTGATACAACTCGCGTGGAAGATCAATTTGTTCCTCTTACTGGAATGAGTTTGGAAGATATTTATATGCATTATGATATTGCAGGTAATGAAGAGAAAGACAAAGATTTATTAGCAATATATTCGAAAGGTACAACAACAAGAGTACGTAAACAACGTGACAGTGCAAAAAAGAAATGTAAAGAATATATTGAATATATGATAGAAAAAAGGAATGAAATTGTTAGAAAAGTGTTCAAAAATAAAAATGATAATAAAATAAAATTACCTGTTTCATTTCCAAATAATATTGCAAATATTCAAAGTCAATTGAGTTTGAATTCTAATTCAATTGTTGATATTACACCATTTGAGGCATTTGAATTAATAGAAGAATATTATATTAAATTGGAATTAAATGAATTAATGAAACCAACTGATTTGTTTAAAATAATGTATTTCTTTTATTTGTCTCCTAGAGATTTACTTGTAAACAAACGATTTCATCGTAAAGCATTAGTTATATTATTAGAAAACATCACTTTAAAATACAAACAATCTATTGTTCATCCTGGAGAAATGGTTGGTATTATTGCAGGACAATCTATTGGTGAACCTACTACACAAATGACATTAAATACATTTCATCATGCGGGTGTTGGTAGTAAATCCAATGTAACTCGTGGTGTACCACGTATTGAAGAATTATTACGATTAACAAAAAATCCAAAAAATCCTTCATTAACTATTCATTTGAAGACAATGGAACAACATGATAAGGAAAAAGCAATTAAATATTCAAATATGATTGAATATACAAAATTAATAGATCTTGTAGACAGTGTTCAAATTTATTTTGATCCATTGGACAAATCTACTTTTATAGAAAATGATAAATTATTATTAGAACAATTTTATGAATTTGAAAATTTATTACAAGACTGTAAAGTAAAAGGAAATATTGAACAAACGTATTCCAAATGGATGATACGTATGGAAATAATACCTGAAAAACTTTTAGATAAAAATATTACAATGGATGACATTCATTATGCTTTAAAAAATAGTTCATATGGTGATAAAATTCATTGTGTTTACAATGATTATAATAGTGATAAATTAGTCTTTAGAATTAAGGTTACTACTAGTTCTTTGAATAAGAAAAAATCATTAGATCAATCGGATGAAATATATTTATTAAAAGATTTCCAAGATGCATTATTACATAATATTGTATTAAGAGGACTACCTAATATTCAAAACATTACTCCTAGAAAATTACCAAATATGTTAGTAAAAGAAGAAGGTAAATACGTTAAAAAGGATACTTGGGTTATTGATACAGTTGGAACAAATTTAATGGATGCATTGGCTTTAGATTATATTGATTGTAATAAAACATTTTCAAATGATATTAGAGAAGTACATAATGTTCTTGGTATTGAAGCTGCTAGACAAGTATTATTTAATGAAATTACAGAAGTGATGGAATTTGCTGATGCCTATCTTAATTATCATCATTTGAATTTGTTATGTGATAGAATGTGCATGTGCACAGAAATGGTTCCTATTTTCCGTTCTGGTTTATTAAATGACGATATTGGTACTATTGCAAAAGCAACATTTGAAGTACATACAGAAGTATTGTTAAATGCTGCAAGACATGCAGATTTTGATCATATGCGTGGTGTTTCAGCAAGTGTTATGTGTGGTCAATATGGTAATTACGGTACTGGTATGTTTAATGTTGTATTAGATTTGGAAAAAATGGGAGAATTGCAAGAAGCAGTCATCACTAAAAAATCCAATATAGAAAATATGTTTGATAATTTGAATGAAATCCATGATCCTGGATGTGCAACAGAAGACATTATTATTCATAATAATATTACCAATTTAAAACCAAATCAAGAAATTGTTTGTAATGATAATTACAATATGGGATTTTAAATATAAAAAAATATTTTATTAATATATTTTTTTATATTTCATCTTTATTTGAATATACTTGACTGAACCTTATATCAGGTTGAGCGATTTCGTAAGATATTTTTTGCTCGGTATCACCGCTATTAAATAACTTTAGTTGATTAAAATAATCACTTTTTACAAATGAATCAATTAATAATATTTCATTGTCATCTACCTTGTATTCCAAATTCGTTAAGTTCAAATATTTATTTGGCTCTAATATAAACGATCGAATACGTTGAAAACGCAACAATTCATCTGATAAACGTGTATAATATAATATTTCATTATACAATCGATCATTTGTTAAATTCTTTTTGGGTATAACAAGAACACATTCGTTTTTATGTTTTTTACAACTTTTTTTATTACAATCATTAAAACATGTTGTTATATCAGATACTGCTATTTCTTCTTCAATATCATCAAACACTATATATTTTTTTCCCAAATCTTGCAATATATAATATATTTTTCTGATATTGTTCTCATAACTAGTTTCTAAATCACTCAATACTTTCAAAATATTTGTTTTTGTATTTCTATAAATTGGATTTGTCATTAATATACGAATAGTTGTTCTGAAAATATTATAATATTGACTTTCCAATAATATTGATTTTGTTATTTCAATACGCTTATTGTCTATTTCATTAAAAGATGTATTTATATCTGCATCAATATAATCAGCTGAATATGTTATTTCCAAATCATCATCTATTCCATCTTCCGGTTCAGATAATTTGACATATTGATTTGTTTCTGTTAATATTCCAATTGTATTTCCATCATCTAATACTTTTTTTATAGGTAAACATTTTATTTCTTTTTTTGTTTTCTTATTTATTTTATTTAATCCATTTACTGTATTTTTATAATTATTCCATAAAATAGGATCTTCTATTGAAGCAATATCATATTTGTATTGAGATGATGGAAAACAAGGTAAAAATACACTTGTTTTATCAACAGTCACAAATAAACCGATTATTTTTGCTTGGTAATTCATTACTTCATATTCTATTTTTATATTATGCTTTTCCAATATTTCACATGTTTCTATTAAACTTTTTGGTCTTTCAAATAAATAATTACCTGGCAAACTCTTCTTTGGAGAACAAAACTTATTGTATTTTGTTTTAATGTTGTTTAATACATATTTTACACTTTTATTTTTTGAACTCTTGTAAAATAGTTTTTCATATCGTGTTCCTTTATTTGTTTGTTCATATAAATAAACTGGTTCATAATACTCATTTTGTTTTAATAAAATTAATGTTCCTCTATCTTCATAAAACATATCTCTTTGATAAGGATTTGTTGGACAAATCAACTCCAAATAATCATCATCTTTTGTTATTTCCAAAATTGCCATATTCATTCCTGACGCTATTAATTTATTATTTGGTTGTGTAATTATACTCCAAAAATAATTATGATCTTTTATACCTTTTGGGTCTTGTAAAAAAGTTAAGAAATTTTCGTAAGATGCAATTGTTTCTAATAAAAACAAATATTCGTTTTTATCATTCAAATCCAACGATTTATAAAATACTGTATCTTGATATTTGCTTGTTTCTATATTTACATATTGACTTGGTTTAAATATTGCCACAAATGATGCATTTTGATATTCTAAAAATTTATCCAAATCAATTGCATCAATAATAATTTCCATCATTTCACTTATTGATGGTTTTGGTTTATTGTTTACATAACTATATATATCTGCAAAACATCCTATTAATGATTGCAACATTGTTTGCTCTACACCATATCTTATAAAACATTCAGTATTTGGCTTTATTATTGCATTATTTGCTTTTGATACACATGATTTATTATCTGTATTGAAAAATTTCTGAACAGAAACAGGTAAAAAACCCAAACGCTGATCAGGAATAGGAAATTTTGATGCATCTACTACATAATTTGTTGTTTTTGGTTGTTCTTTTTTCTCTCTTATTCCTTTATTTTCTGTTTTAAAACAACATGGTATACGTAATCCATCAGGATGCTTTGATGGATCCATTAAACCTGGATAATGTGGTACATAATTCTTATTATCGTCAAAATGTTGTTTTGGATTTGCAAACTGCAATATATGTTGACCTTCTTTGACTACATCCGCGTCGTTTGGTATAATTGCATTTTTATTTTTTTTCAATATTTCTTTTACTTGTTTTTCACTTAAACTATTATTTGTTTTTAAATCCCAATACCTTGGACATATGTACCAATGTTCTTTGGATTTTTTCGAACCATATTTTATTGCTGTTGTATAAGATTCGGGATTTTTATTTATTTCTTCCATTTCTTTATCATTTAATATTATTGGTTGACGTTTATCATTTGCTGGACATACTCTCGAATATTGTTTGAATTTACCTTTTTCTTGTTTCAATATTAAATCTGGATCTCGTTCTTCAATACGCAATTGTATTGGATTTGGATGTTTCAATCTCATTCCTGCCAAATCTTTTTCTAATTCATCGCCGTTTCCTCCTTCTACTTCTTCGTCTTCTTCTTCCTCTTCTTCGTCATCATCAAACCCAAAAATCGGCTTTGAACTACTTTCTTCTTCGTCATCCGCACCAAATATTTGTTCTTGTTCTTCACTTACAAAATATTCACTTTGTATTTCTTGAAATTCCACTGGTGCTACAATCTTTTCTACACGTACTTCTTCTATTATGTCAAAATCTATTTCTTTTTTACATAAATCATCTATTTTCTTTATTATATGTTTAATATTATGACTTTCTTCAAACAAACCTATTATACTTTTAAAATAATTATAAATCAATGGCAAATAATGATGTGAATTTATTTTATTCATTTCCAAATTTACTATATTTGTTGTTTTATCCAAATATATCTGAAATGGAAAACCTGTATTTTCTATTATTTCACCATTTAATGACGTATAATTTGATACAAATTTTGCATATTTATTTTCAGCTTGTTCTCTTGTTAAAGAAAATTCTTGCATTAAACCATTTACTATTTCCATAATATCATCAGTACTTTTTAATTCTTCTATTATATATTTATCTTGTGGATCCATTTCCGTGTAATTTTCTACTCTTTTAAAATTCATATTTATATTTGATTTTTTCAAATCTTGAACCAAGAATGAGAACATGGACGATAAAAATACCTTATATTTCTCAAAATTCATCTTTTTTGTTATTTTTAATGAACTTACATATTGTATTTTATTTATTTGAATATTATCATCATCTAAACTAGCAAAATTTTTCAAATGATAACCAATGTTCTCCAAATAATAATTTATTAAATGAATGATCGGATTTACTTGAAATAATAAAACATTTCTCATGTTCTCTATTGACATTTCTACACTGCTTTCCAATATATCATTCAAAAATACACACTCTATTAATACATTTCCATTCTTCTTTATGAAAATATTCAAATCTATTGGATAATTTGTATTATCATTTTTTACTATTATTACTATTTCTTCTGCTTTTCCCAAATCTTTCGCATATTTCAATATTTCCGATGAAGGTAAATAAGGAATTTTTTCACCAGTTCTTGAAAATTTCTCACTATATAAACGATACATGGTTTCTCGTTTTAATCCTGGATTAAACTTAATAAATGGCATTTGCTTTGTTGCATGAATATTTTTAAAAATACTGTCCAATGGTAATATATTATTATTCAATGATGATATTTGTAATTGAAATGATTTTATACCAACTCGATTGTACTCAAAATCATCAATAGTATCGCTAATTTCATAAAATAAATCAACCATTTTGTAAAGCTTCAATAACTCATTTGGAATATTCTTTTTATTGATTTCAATTAATTCCGCACGCTTTATTAATAAATGGGTTTCATTAAAAATGTCATTTTTATACAAATAAGGAAAATACATTTTTGTCAAATACTCTTTTGTTACTTGTTTATTTTTGTAAACTTCTTCAGCTAAACATAAATATATTGTATTCGTATTTGCAAAATTTAATAATACAGAACCATCACATACAAACACATCTTCTTGAATTTCTTTTGTACAATCAAATGGATTTATTGAAAATAAATAATTAGGTTCTTTGAATTTATGACCTAATAATCCATTTACTATTGTTTGATCTGGTAAATTATAAAAATCTTCATAACTATAGTATTCTTTCTCCTCTAAAGAAACACTTTCATCAAAATTCTTTAAAAATAATTTCACTTTTTCTAAATCAACCAAATCCTCATATTCATCTAAAATACTATTAAATATATCAATCTTTGATAAATACTTTGGTTTTCGTACAAACAAATATAATTCTTCATAAGCAACACTAAAATTCAATGCTACTAGAATTTTATTTTTTATTGTTTGTATTGTATCATCCAAATGTATAGTTTGAGTTGTATTTATTATATTTGAATTATTTGTTTCTATAGGTTCTCCAAAATTTATTGTTAATGGTGTTTCACCTAATATTTCGACTTTAAATATATCCATATACTTAATATGGCTATATTTTTCCTGATTATTTTATGCATCAAAATATGGATTGTCATGTATTTTCATACTACAATATTCTTTTGGTGCTTTTTTATAATCCTCTGGACTATGTATTCCTGCCTCTTTTGCATTTTCTAATAAAAATTTGAAATTTTGCCAAAACTCCGTTTTGTGACCAATTGATTTTGTTGCAATATGTGATAATTCATGAATTGCTACAAATGTTAATGTATGTTCATCTATTAAATTACTGTTCTCTCCTTTTTTCTTATTTAAACAAAATGCTAATTTTTCTCCTTTGTTTTCACTATATGCTGTATATTCACTTGTTGGTAATGTCTCCATAATTTTTTTTGGATTATATCCTTTCACTAAACGTTTTACATTTTCTTGATCTGGATATTTATCTCCCACATAATCAACCAATTTCTTACATTTATCTGTTACGCGTGCTAATAAATCCGCAGCTTTTTGGATATCACCTCGTTCACGTACACAATATTTATTACCATCTACAGTTGATACAATGCATTTTAATTGAAAACTTGCACTATCAAAATAAATATATCCACATATTATTAAAATAAAACCTATCAATATGTATCCTAAAATATCTAATTTATCCATTATATAATTATTATTTATTTTATATATACTCTATAAAATCATGCTAATAATATAAATAATTATATTATTAATTTATTGTAATCCAAAATTATCTGGTTCAGTTGTTGGGTTATTGAAAGGTGTTAAGTTAGCTTGCTTTGTTACTGGAGGGTTTGCACGCAATTGAGTGTTTGGGATCTTATTTACTGTAGAAACCATACCCATGTGGTGACCGGCTTCCAATAAATCTGGCATAGCAACATTATTCTTGTTGATAGTATTGAACTCACCAAATTGACTGTTAACATCATTTGGTAATAGTTCAGATGCATTGGCTACTTGGTGGCTTGTGTATGCAGCACCATTTCCGTTAGGTGCTTCTGGGGCTGGCTCACTAGCGGAAGGTGTTTCCTCTAATGTACCATCTTCGTTACCTTCTAATCCTAATTTTTTTCCATAAGAATAGCTATAAAGAGCATATGCTAAAATAACAACAACAAGAAGTATTAAAAGATTTTGAAGTGTGAGAACCTTTGACAAACTTGGCATTTTCATCTCTAATATATAATCGGTGGATAAAATTATTTTCAACATTTCATTAATTTCTAAATATTCATTCATCACTAGTTGATATTGAATCATCTTCTAAATCACTCTCATCCATATCTTCCAACATATATGTATTTTTTATATGTTTTGCCTCTAAATAAGCAACAACTGCTAATTCTTTCGCTTTTTTTGCTTTTGCTAATGCATCTTTATACATTCCATAATAAATATCATTCCTGTTTTTTAATTTTATTGTTTCTGTTTCTTTAATTTCCTCTAAAGGTATTTCTATTTCTTCTGGTTCTAATTTCTCTTCAATCAATTCTAATGTTTCTATTTCTTCTGGTTCTTCTTTCTTTTCTTCTTCTAAACTTTCTTGTTTTTCTAAAACTTCTTGTTCAATCTTCTCTAAAATTTCTGATTCATTATTTTCTAAAACTTCTGGTTCTGTCTTCTCTAAAACTTCGGTCTCTACAGTTTCTAAAACTTCTGGTTCTGTTTTTTTTAATTCTGTTTCCATATTTTCTATTATTGATTCTTTTTTTGGTGAAACTGGCTGAACTACATTATCATTTAATTTTAAAACACAATTTTCAAATAAATTATTCTTTTTCAATAATAATAGTTGCTTTAATTCTATTTCCATTTGAAAACTACGTGGTGAACATTTAATACCTTTAAACTCTAATGCTGCTAACACTTTATTACTTTCATCAATCGTTTCTATATTTATATTATTATTACCATCTTCATCAAATATATTTATATTTGATTTTCCTAAATGTACAGGTATATTTACACGTAAAATATAAAATTTACCTGATTTATATGTTTTTATTGGTGATGTAAATGAATTCTCAATATCGTTTTCATCCAATTCCGTTTCAAACCATTTATTTCTATTATCAAATATAAACTTTTGACTATATTGCTCTAAATTCTCTAACCATCTTATAAAATCCTCATTTTCATTTGTAAACATTAAGTCACAATACATTTTTTTTGTTCCTTTATTTGTGTTTTGCTTTATTACACACTTTGGTGGTTGAATATATAATGGATTACTTTTAAATAAAAATTTTATAAAATGATTACCTCCTGAAAAACCAACAGGAGAGTTTAATACTAAACTATTAAAATCAAAATTATCATTCGGTGAATTTATTGAATCCATTTATTTTGTTATTATATTTTTTCAATTAAATTATTACGCAATTGCGTATGACAAAATTAATAATAATATCAATAATAATATGGATAAATTACAAACAAAATGTATGGAATTTTTAAAATATGATGATATCAAAAAATATTTTGTTAAACCAACATTTACATTATTGTATAATGAACTTTATTTGTATATTATGTTGATTTGTGTATATCATATTTTCTTTATTCTTATTATTTTAACAATTATTTATATGTTGTTACAAGTATTAAATAATATCAAAACACTTGAACTAAAAATAAATTCTAACTACGCGTAAAATATAATATTTAGATAATATATAAATGAACCCTTTAGAAAAAACTGTTCAAGGTGGTAGCACACTTCAAGGTAAACCATTAGAAGGTGGTGATGCCCACGCTAAAAAACCTGCTGCTGGTGGTGATGCCCACGCTAAAAAACCTGCTGCTGGTGGTGATGCCCATGCTAAAAAACCTGCTGCTGGTGGTGATGCCCATGCTAAAAAACCTGTTGCTGGTGGATCTTCATGCACTAAAAGAGTAGTTGGTGGAAGCAAGTCTGTTGGTGGTTGTGATAGTTGTAATTGTACAGGAGGAAAGAAGAAAGGAAAAACAGCCAAGAAGTCTAAAGCTGGATGCGGAACAGCTGGTGGTAAAAAGAAGAAGAAGAAGGGAGGAAATGGATTTCTTTCTCACATTACTATACCTGCTCTTTTTGTTGCTGCTAACACTATGTTTGGTAAGAAGAAAACATCTAAGAACAAGAAGCGTTCTTCATTTACAAAGAAAAATAGAAAGTAATTTTATTTTGAATATTATTTAAATGTATTTGTTTAAATAATATATATGTCCAAAGAAGAATTTATTGAGAACATTAGAAAATGGGTAGCTATGGATACTCAAATAAAACAATATAATGAAAATTTAAAAAAAATTAGAGAACATAAGAATGCTTTAACAACAAATATATGTGATTATATGCATTCCAATTCTATTCAAAATAAACGTATTGAAATTAGTGACGGTTATTTACGATTTTGTGAAAAAAAAGAATACGCTCCATTAACCTATAATTATATTGAAACTTCATTAAAAAAATTAATCAAAAATGAAGATCAAGTTAATCATATTATGAAATATTTAAAAGAAAATAGACAAATGAAAAATACTTTTGATATTCGCAGAAACGATACAAAATAATATAAACATTTTATATATAGTAAAGTATGGTATTCACTCAATGTAAATCTTTTATGCAACAAGTTGAATGTGTTAATGGCGATTGCCAAGTTGTATCTATTAAGAATTTGTGCCCAGAAAACAGTGAAAATACTACAAATAGATTGAATAATAGTTCGTTACCTTGTGGATTAATTAAACAACCTTATAAACAACGACCTCATTATATTGATAAAATTATTGAAAATGACCTTGTTTTTGATGATTTTGATGAGTATCATGAAGATGAGATTGATGAACCATTGAATAATATGATTGATGAAAAAATGTTTTATGGACTATTAGATTTAGTAGAACATAGTAAACCAAAGAATTCGTCCAAAAAAAATACTGAATCTCCTAATAATAAAACAAAGAAAAAACGTAACAAAAAAGATGCATAAAAACCTTTAATAATTATTTATTTATATCCAAAAAGTCCAGAAAGTAAATAAAGAATTCTATTAAATAATAATAATGAAAATAATATTATTATTATTCTTTTTTAATTATTTTTTCAACAAGAAATCTAATAATTTTCCTTTTTTATATGAAGAAATTAAATTTCCTTTGAAACCTTTTATTCATAATGTAAATATTGAAACAATAGAAATGTTTAATTATACTTTATTTAATAAATCAAACATTAGTTTCTCTGAATTTAATAAAAAAGCATTAAAAACTACAAAAAATATGATTGTTCTCACACGTCCTGAAAATATTGTTCCCACTATTGGCGTCAATATATTGAGTAATTTTGTTGCAAATAAAAATCTGGATTTTATTTTTTCCAGAGAACTTTTGAAAATTCAAGCAATTAGTTTATTATTACTAACTGGTTCATGTGTTTTAAATGATTGTTTTGATGTTGAAGTTGATAAAATAAATAAACCCAATAAAAGGATTATTCAAAAAGA
>MDSZ01100786.1_pt1 | contig 13202 bp, 6 predicted proteins | sample 811201 | NCBI WGS metagenome assembly MDSZ01 (sample SAMN05326647, study PRJNA326480) | marine metagenome | isolation source: seawater | place: Indian Ocean: North | collected 2010
ATTACAAAAATATTTGACAATGATTTAAGTTTTAAGGTGACAGAATAATATGGCAAAACCAAGATACAGAAGAACAGTTGTTGGAACTAAGACTCATCCAAAATTGCGAGGAAAAACTACAGTTGTTAGTATTACCAGAGAAAACCATGACAGGATTTCTGATAAGGAAATATATGTCACGGAGCCTACTGATGATGCAACAGTAACGCTAGTAGAAGAACCTCAAGACTATTATCCATGGGATGCTGGAGCTCACATTGTCACTGAAAACATAGAAGATTTTCAAATAAATACTGACTTTGACTATCTAACAACAGAGGCAGATAAAACACATAGAGACGTCGCAGGAAATATTATTTCTCAAAATAATAGTGCAGATATAGGACAAGATTTTGTTATTGTTCCTCAGAGATATGTTTTAGAAAAAAACCAATATGTAGATGTTTTGGACGTTGAAATAACTGAACTAATTCCACCTATAGAATATGGACCAGAAGGACCTCCAATATTGCGAGAAAATCCAAATTCTGGAGAGACTACTGGTATTATTATCTTTCCATCACATGGTACGGTTGACGGTAAAATAACTGATGGTTGGAGTATTTATGATGACCCTATGGTTGCGTCAACAGTATATCAATTTCCTGCTAATCATAGTAGAGTTATTGTTGCAGATGCATATAATTACTTAGGAGATGGTGACGAAGAAATAGAAACAGGATTAGAATATGAGTGGATTTTTAATTCTGATAATCCAAAACAACTTGACTCAAAAGGAGTTTCTAGTGGTTTAGAAACAAGAAAAAAGATTAGTAATAAGTCTGTGAGTAAAAGTAAAAAACTATCACTAATAAATGGAACAATATTTGACACTGGATATTACCACTGTATAATTAAGAACGAAATAGGAACAACAGAAACACCACAAATATATATTTCAGTTAAGGGTGGATTAACAATAGAAAGGGAAGACATATTAGATGCGGATGGACTATTTATAGGACTTGGAGCCCCAACAGGACAACTTATTGAGGATACTGAATATAACCAACGTGTTAAGAAAACAGATGGTTGGATGGGATATGATACAGAAGAAGATGAATGGTATAGAACGGCATGGGATCCAGCAGCTGAAGAATGGTATACTAGAGATGATTATGAAAACTTTAATCCATGGAGAACTCCAAAATATGGTCCACAACCAACACAAAACGATGACCCTATCGAAAGAGTTGCAGATCCAACAAATACATCTGTAGTTTCAAGAACTCCACAGGTGCTTCCTGCTCCACAGAGAAGTGAAGTTGCTGTTCAACAAGCACAACAAGTCGCTGTAAACAGAGTGGTTAGAAATAATAGACGTGGTAGAAATAAAAGATTGGTTGACACGAGTAAATAATGAGTTGGAATAAAAAATATAAAGAGGAAGATCTAAAACTTATCCCTTCAAAACCAATACTATCCGATTTTGGAAAAGCCATTGATGTTGAAGATAGGGTTGAGTTATATGTTTATTCTAGTGATGGTGCAACATTATTGTTCAATGATACGGATATTGAAACATATAAGGTTGCCGAAGGTGGAATACTTGATGACGGCACAATAAACCAAGATTCAGTTGTATTTTTAGATTTACATAATGATATTAGACAGTTTGTAAATTCTGGTACATTTAAGGTAAAATATAACTTTTTTAGAACACTTGTTGGAACTCCTGATGATGGTGTAAATGACCTATTTCTTGATGAAATAAGTTCTAGTAGAACTGAAATTAGGCTAAAGATAAGTGCAGATTCTACAATAGTAGAACAAGAAATATTTGAAGATTTTGGCGATAAACTATCAATAAAAGGAGAAGTTGACCATTGGGTAGATGTACACGTTAATTTTGGTAATGGTGTAGCTCCACTAGTAGTAAACTGGCAATTAGACAAGGTAAATACTCCAGAATTTCCATATTCTCTCGTATTAAAATTATATGAACCTCTTCCAGATGGAATAGACACAAAGGTACCATGTTGGATTGTACAAGAGATGATAACTCCTGTTGAAGAAACAGTTTTTGTTGAATCTCCTGAAATAGAAAAGCAAATAAATATTCTTGCGACACCTAATTTTAACGCCGGTGTTGATGACAATTTAGGTGGTGGAACAACTGGATATGAATCTTGGTCATCATTAACAAATGCAAAAGAAACTGTACTAAATAAAATATTAAATAGATATTTTTCAGGTAGTATGGATAGCATTAGACCTGCAATTGATTATCGACGATTTTCTCATTTTGTAAGATTCGGATCGGCTGAAGAAAGACTTAAGAATTTTAGGTATAAGCTCCAACAAATAGAATATTATGACTCACAGATAACAGACCTACAAACCAACACATATTCTAGTTCTTTTCATTTTGTTTCTAACATAGAGTCTTGGAAGGCAAAAAGGAATGATATTATTGCAAAGATGGATGGATATGAAGACTTTCTATTCAACCAGTCAGCATCATATGTTTCTAGTTCTTTAGGAGAATTCTGGCCTACAACTTGGCCAAAACAATCAGATATAAATTATCCTAAGGCTCCATATAAATGTTTGTCTGTTTCTTCTTCAGCTGCTATTGACTGGTATGCTGGAGCAATTGAATCAGCATCCTTATATGACAGACACAATATACATTCATTACAAAATACAGCAGTACCTTTACATGTTCATGAAGATCCTACTCTTGGTGGAGACGAAAAAATAAATGGTGAATATATAAAATTCGTTGACATGATTGGCCAATTTTATGATGAAATTTATTTATATGTTTCTGCAATTCCAGAGTTATGGGATAGACACAATGTACTTGATGCAAGACTAATTGAAGGACAATTTTCAGGCTCAGACATGTTATCAAAAGATCTATTATATGTAGGTCTACAAAGTTTAGGATATAGTCAATGCCAGCCGGCAGAAGGTTCAGAACTATGGAGTTATATTTTAGGAACAGATCCAAGTGGAAGTTATGGTGATAAGTTAATAACTGAAAATATTGGAGATTGGGGATATTGGAATCAACCTGACAATAAGTTTGCTGATGAAGATTATGTTGATGGACTTTCTGTATTTACACAAACAAAAATATACGCATCTGATTGGTACCAAACTTCTCACTCGGTTGCAAAAGAAGATGTTCGTTTAGAATATTCAAAGAGAATTCTAAACAACTTACCACACCTGTTAAAAACAAAGGGTACTTTAGAAGGTCTTAAGGCATATATGAATATTTATGGAGTACCTCAAACGTTGTTCAAGATTAAAGAATCAACAGCTCCTCAGCCTTTAGATTATTTTGCAAACCACTATTATCTGTATGACTACTATAGTTATGCTCTAAGCTTTAATGGAAGTTCAGCTTTAACTGCCTCATGGGATAAGGTCACAAACGAAGTCATAAAAGCAGATAATGGAGATAGACAACAATTTCCAGATACAATAGAATTTAGGTATAAAATTCCTGATATGATGATGCACAACTTAAAGTGTGGAAAGCTAAACCTAGATGAGCTTGAAAATAATGCCAATAAAAAAGACATGGTTATCGCACAGATAAACTCAAGTTCATTTATAGCTGTAGAACATGCATCAAAATTACCAAGTGGAAGTGAAGAATATAGTTTTTCAACTGAAGATAATAGTAAATATGGTAGAATGGTATTTGCTCTAGGTATAAATGATGGTACTTTCCAATATCCTAGAGAATATGTTTCTTGTTCTACTGATTGGGCACCGATATTTGATGGTGATTGGTGGAATTGTATGGTTAGGAGAAATGCACCAACAAACCTAACAGTACCAGCACAGGTCACTGAGACTTTTACATATGAATTATTTTGTAAAAAATCTTCTGATTGGTCAAGAGGAACAATTACTCATGAATTTTCTGCCAGTATGACTCAAAATGGAGGAACAACTGATGGAAAATTGGCAAATATTAGTTGGAATTCAGACGGTTTTGATGATGACCAATATGTTAGTGCAAGTTTTTATACTCCAGAAAATACATCAGATGATTTTTCACTAGGATATGCTGAAGGTCATTTTGGAACAAACTATGACTCTTTCTTTATAGGAGGAGCGGTTGATAGTCATAATTGGGGAATAAATAGACATCCATCGATGTCATGGACCAACTACAGTGGTTCTTTACAAGAATTACGTTTTTGGATGAAACCACTTACTGAATCTGCATTTAACAACCATGTTCTTAATCCTATGGCAATAGATGGAAATACATATACATCTTCATATACTGACCTTATTGCTAGATGGTCACTAGGAGCAGACTTAAAAACATATGCAATTGGAACTGGAACCAAGTTATCTTCTTCTCATCCAAACCAAGATATATTAAGACCATTCTCTGGTGATAGAAGTGTTTATCTAACTTCAAGTGGATTTACAGATGTAGATGATTATGAATACCAATATGAAAAGGTGGCAACTATAGTACCAAATTATATTGGTCTTCAACCAGGAGATAAAATTAGAATTGAGGAAAATGGATTAGATAATGGAAATCTAAGTAGTGTAAAACGATCTTCTACTAGTGCTAGAGATAATCAACCAAAAGATGAAAATAAAGTATCTGTTCAACTTACACCTGTTGACATGATAAACATTGATATAGAGCACCAATTAGGTGGTATAGACTTTAACGACTTAGTTGGAGATCCACGTGCAAGATACATGGAATTTTATCCTGATGTTGTATTTTATGATAACCACTATTGGTTAAAGCACTTCGGCCCATTCCAATACTCAGAATTCTTCAAACTTGTAAAATACTATGATGGCCAGATACTTTGCCAATTAAAGAAAAGTGTACCTGGAAGAAGTAAACCTGATTTTAATATAACAATAGAGCCACATATTCTTGAGAGACCGAGATTTGCGTGGAGAAGACCTGATATTGAACACACACAGTTAGAAGGTTCAATGTCTGCACGAGTTCATTTACATGGAAATACTACAGAACTTGGAAGATTCAAGCACAACGGTCCTGGAGACCCATTCTATTCAGATTGGGATAAAACAGGCCCATTAGAATCTAGGTATGGAGATAATGTATATGAAAACCATAGATTTGGTAATAGAGACCAGGCACACATTATACCTCCAACATATGTAGATGACATAGCATATGGCACAGGCGGTCAAAGAGAAAGAGAAAGAAATGTTTCATCACTATTTAAGACGACAACTGGTGAAATAGAAGTCGTTGTAAAAGACCCTTACGATCCTATAATTAGAGATAATGTTTTTAATTGTTGGGAAAGAGACCAACATGCACCATTTGCTGCAAGATATGAGTGGATGCTTCCTGTTTGGTGGAGTGGAAGTGCTGGAAGTTATTACAACTATCAAGTTTCAACATTACAAACCGTAGCCGCAACAGCAGGAAAAACAGAAGTACATATATCAGGAACATGGCCAGGCGCTGGAACAGGTTTTATGAATGCAACAGAAATAGTTGTAACGACAACAGATGGAACTGTAAATACTATTGTTTGTGGAGATGCAAGAACTGCCACAGCAGCAACTGCAACAATTACATTACCTACAACAGTAAAGGCTGAATGGCAAGATGAAGCTGTAGCCGCACTACACAGTGCATCAGTATTCATAGCAGATACCACTGGTTCATATTTCCAATTCCATGGAACAGGTTCTACAACACAACCAAATGGTCAACCTGTATCATCTTCTGCAATTACACTACAAGATTACGCGGACAATCTTGCTGATACAATAAATGCTCACGTCAGCTTTAGTGCTACAACAGGTTCAACAGGAGAAGGTAATTATACAATAACAATTACACAAGCAAGGGCAGCAACAATGCCGTCAGAATCATTTTTAGTAGATGGAACGTTTATCGGATATGATTCTGCAGTATTAAGTGGCTCTTTATTTACTACTGATGTTCAGGCCGTAACAAACAATAATATGCAGCAACAATATGCTACTGCAACAGACTTTAGTGGAGGTAATACTGCAATAGCTGCACCAGCTGGAGCTGACATTACATATACAAATAATAACTCAACATTAGCAGATAGAGTAAGAGTAGAACTTAATAGATTAACTGGTATTACGTGTGGAACAAAAAATAATCCAGGAGGAACTCATTATGTTATTCCTGTAACACAATCAACAGCAGGAAAAAATGGTAATACATCTATAAAAGGAAATTTCTTTGGTCCTTGGAACAGCTACTTCCCTGATTATGGATATTTAGACAGTATAAATAGAATAAGTAGTAGCTTGAATACTTCACACGACGCAATAACACAACCGGCACCATTTAGTGGAGGAAAAGACCTTCAATACATAGTAACGACTTCACTAGTTGAAGATACAACTCTTGCCGTTGTGACACAATCAAATCCTTATTGGGAAAGAGATGCTGTTCATATTTTAAGTCATCCGATGGATCCAAGAGAAGACGAAAGATGGTATGACTTTAATAAACAAGAGTATGTTTCAAGTAATTTAATACCAAACAAGGTAATGTCTTATGTAAATAGACAAGCTAATTTCCCAATCATAAATGCAGGACTAACATCTTACGCAGACCAACAGAGTTGTAGAGATAGAGGAAAAGAATGGTTCTTACCATTTATTGGAAATCAAAGAATATCATTCTATAAACATACAGAAACACATAGATACGCAACAGATTTAAGCGCATCTTTAGGTATAAAAATACCACGTACACAATTTGGCCAAGCAAGTTTTGGTTATGGAAATATTAGTGGAGAGTCGATAGTTTCACATAGTGGAGCAGACATACAAAATCTAGCTGCAACTTCACCAATGAGTAAGTCTGCACAATATCAAGATTACAGACCAAAAGGTTTAATGAATTTAATATATGATGGATGTATGATGTCGGCTTCTGACTTTAACGTAGATTCTCCACAAACAGTTGATGGAGGACCGGTTGTAGAAATTATAGATACAACACCATTTGTAATAACTGCACAGGAACCAACACTTGGCGAAGGACCAGGAGCAGTTTCAGGTGAAGGTATAGGTAGAGGAGGTGGAAGATATACTGGAAGAGATATTACTAGAGTACCAGCTGCAGGTAAGGACCAAGTTGTTAGGGGTGGTAGAGTAGATACAAGCCGTGACCCAATTGGAGGTCGAGGTGGTGGTAGAAGAGGAACAGGAAGAGGTAGAGGATTAAATTATATTTATAGGAGCACTCCAGGACCTAGTGCACCAACAAATCCGAACTTAGCGTTGTAAATAAGTCGAGCAATATATATAAAATTAGATTATTACTATATTTATTTATGATATAAATTGTTTATACACATGGAGAATAATAAATGGGCTATTTAGATAAAACAACAATTACAGTCGATGCAATATTGACTAAAAAAGGTAGAGAGCTGTTAGCAAAGAATAGACAAGCTTTTGAAATTACAAGATTCGCCTTAGCAGATGATGAGATTGACTACAACCTATGGGATGTTAATCATGCTTTAGGTACAAATTATTACGGTCAAGCGATCGAGGCAATGCCAATTATAGAGGCAAGTCCAGATGAAACTCAAATGATGAAGTATAAGTTAGTAACGTTGCCTAAAAATATTTCAAAAATGCCAGTAGTTACGGCATTACCAGGAGCAGTAACGTTAACTTCGGCTGGACAATCTGCAACAGTTGTTCCGTCAACAACAAACTTTCAAAATGGAAATAATACTTATGGATATACTGCAATATTAGCTGATAGCGATGTATGTTATTTGAATATTGCACCAGGAGGAGCTATAGATTCTAGATTTAATCCTTCTGTTCCATATGCAATGGATGCAAATGTTAAGTCGGTTAGTGTAGTTGGAAAGTCATTCCAAATTGTTGCAAAAGCCCAACCATTAGAATCTAAGTCGACGACATTAACAATTATTGGAAATGAAACCGGTGGATCTGCAACTGTGACAATAACAGTTAACAAGCAGACAATTAGTACAAATGTACTAGAATCACCAGCATATAGATAAGGGAAGATAAAACATGGCAAAATATACAGACCCTAGAGGAAATCCTGTTTCACCAGCTAGGTTAACACCAACCAAAGCGTCAAACCAAAGTGATAGAGTCACTAGAGATAGAGAAAAACCTCGTCAAGAACCAAGTAGAAGACCTTATGTTAGACCTAGGCCAAACCCAATTACACCTAGAGCAATTACTAGTGTATTTTCTGAATTTGGACCAGATGATATTGTAGAAAATTTAGATTCAGAAGTAGTAACGGCTGCACTATTCTCCGAAAACACAGGAGAAATTAGTGGAATGTTTACTTCATCTGCACAAAGTCAAAGTTCAGGTGAATATTATTTAGATGTCTATCAAAAAGATCCATCAACAAATGTTAATCAGGAAATTCAATTTGCAATAGCATATGGACACTATGCGGGATCAGGGTCAAAACCGCCTCAGTATGCTTCTAAAGGGTTTACACCGTCAAAGGCTGTTTATACACAATATGCAAATACATTGTTAAATGCAGGAGATAGCAGATTTACAATTGAAAATCCTCATGGACAATCAACTGCAAACTTAACTTCTATATATGCTGTTAACTTTCAACGAACTCGTATGAAAGAAAAAATAGATCCAGCAAACTGGGAATTACATATTGGTGGAGACCTATATCCTATAAAGCTAATAGATGATTCAAGTGTCTCTGACGGAACAGTAACAGAGGCTGGAAGAGTTTATTATATTAGAAGTGGAACAATTGATTCAGGAGTAAAAGCTGATGATACTACACAGTATGGTTTAGTTTATCCTGATATGGGAATAATCATATTAGACGCAAAAGGAATTAGTGGTTCTGCAAGATTAGATTTAGATGAAACTTCTTTTGCATATTCTTCAACACCTGTCACAGTTTCAAATGCAAATACAACTGCATTCTTTAAGCACTTAAGTTCATCTAACGGGACACAAGTTGGATATTTAGCTGCAAGAAACAAAGAAACAGTTCACTCAACTCATTATTTTGTTAGAGTTAAGAATAACGAATTTAATTTCTCAAATAACCCAACATATACTTCAGGATCTGACGGAACGTTTGCAAACCCAACATTCTTCAGAGATCCTAAGTCTTACGTTACAACAATTGGTCTTTACAATGACAATAATGAATTACTAGCGGTTGCAAAACTAAGTAAACCATTGTTAAAGACATATTCAAGAGAGGCTCTTGTTCGTGTTAAACTAGAATTCTAAATTAGGGAAAGCCATGTCAGAAATATTTAAGACATTTAATAAGGATGACGTGTCTAAGAGAGATTTTAGGGCAAATAAATTATACACGGTCAACCTTACAGGATTTTCAGCATCATATAGACCTGAGCAGCCACTTGAGTTTGGAAACCCAAATGCACCTATTGTTCCTACGATATATGGATATGTAGGAAAAGCAGACAGATTTACTGAATTTAACAGTGGTAGTGAAGACTTAAATTCAATGGTTGCAATTCCATCACGATCAATTTGGGATAATCTTTGGCATTTATATTATAGAGACTGGCCAGAACCATCAAAAGTTTTTTGTACAAGCGGAGATTCACGTGAACATAGAGAATTATATGATACTGCATATGTAATTTCTGTACCGCATTATATGTATGGTGAAGGAATAATGAGAGGTACTGTAAACTTAGAGTTTAATTCTGTACCAGCTGGCCAAACTATAACATTAAAGGATGATAAGTATGGCAACCTATATAATACTGCATATCCAACATCTAGTGGAGATGGCAAACATTCAAGTATTCCTCCTAATCAAGGAACTGTTTTATATCTTCCATTTAAGGATCTTACACCATATCAATATATGCCAGCCTACGGAGCAGGATTTCTAGACGAACAGCTGCCATCAGGAAGTATTAAAGATTTTGGAATGTATGAAACAATTGTTCGTTCAAATAGGGTAAAAGTAGTAACTGGAAGTGCATATGGAACAGGAATAGAATTTACAGGGCAATATGGAACTGCATCAGCAATACCAAACACTCTAGAGGCAGCAAAATATTCAACCAGCTGGAGCTATGCAACTATAAAACCAGCAAGTTTTAGACAAGGAGGTCATCTAGATTTTGTAGAAAACGAAGATTTTGCAATATCATTTTATGTTAAAGTACCTGCTTCTGCACAATATGATACTGATAAAAATGAGAACATGATATTTTCTCCACGACTAAGAATATCTTCAGGATCTGCATTAAGTAATAATCCTTTTGGTGGACAATCATTTTTCGCAGCCATACAGTATGAGAATACTGATAATAAAATTGTTGCCAAGCGAAGAGATGGAGGAGGACAAACGTCACAACTTACTTCTACAACATCAGTAAACGATGATAAATGGCACCATATATTATACCAAAAGTCTGGTTCTAGTATGGAATTGTGGGTAGACTTTTCAAAGGAATCAACTGCAACACATGTAGATTCAGGACAAATAAGAAATAATCAAAATTTTGTATTAGGTGCACAGGTTTCTGATATAGAAGGTGCTTTAGATTTATCAACAAACACAAGGCCAATTGAAGACCATGTGATGAGAGCATTTAGAGGTCAAATTGACGAGTTTAGATTATATAGTGGCTCATTTACTTCAGAACAAATAAACTACATGAGTGCATCAAATGGAACTGGTAAAAACCATTGGGGTAATGTCTTTTATGGACATGGTCAAATTGTGCTGACTCACCCTTCATCAGCCTACATTTCAAATGCTCCATCAGCATCAGAAGTACAGTTTAGAGGAACAACAACAATTACAGAAAACTTATATAGTTGTAATATAAAGGCCAATGAATTTAATCAAACCTTGAATCCATCAACTATAGAAAACCATAAAACAAAGAAATTACATAATTATACTAACTCGGATGTTTGGAATCCATATGTCACACGAATAGGATTATATAATGATGAAGGTGAATTGTTAGTTATTGGGTCTATGGCTCAACCGATTCAAAAAATACCTGAATATGATATGACTTTTATTGTAAGGTTTGATACTTAATGAGATTACTTTATATTTATATATAGTTAAGGTGTGTATACACGAATAGGAGAATTATTTTGGCATATAATGCATTGACATTTAGAGACATAAAAGGAGCACCTCTTACCCATGATGAGGTAGATGGTAATTTTAGACATCTAACAGGATCTCACGAGATATCTGGTAGTATTCAAGTTCATGGTGATATATCTGCAAGTGGTAATATAACTGCAAGTAATATCCTTTTAACTGGAGATATGTCTTCACTAGCTGGTTCAGATGTTAGTATGTCCAGCTGGATATCAGCTTCAAGTTTATGGGTTGCAGGAAATTCTTATATCGGTGGTAATCTTACTTTAGGTGGTAATTTAGACGCAACAGGTAATATAGATGCAGATGGAAACGTTACAACTGGAGACGCAAATACAGATTCAATAACATTCAATGCAGACGTTACTTCTAATATTAGACCAAATACTGATGATACGTATGATATAGGTACAACTGCATTAAGATGGAAAGATATACATGCAGTAACGGCTCAAGGTGAAGTAAGTGTACAAAATCACATAACAGCGTCAGGAACAGCAACACTGGCAGATGAACAATATGGAATATGGATGGGACCATTTTCAATTAGTGGAACCGTCGACATAGGCGAAGATAGCAATTTCGTTATCTCCGGCTTTAATAACTTAAAAGACGTAGCTTTAATAAATTATACTGACTACTAAAAGAGTAAAGGGGAAATATAATGAGTAGACTTAATGTAAACAGTGTTAATGCACATAGTGGCATTTTCGTAAACGTAACAGGATCCACGAACGGTGGACTTATTGTTAGTGCATCACCATCTGATGACGGAAAACCAGTATTACAAGTGCATGGCTCGATTAGTGCATCGGGTGAATTAACATGTTCGAATGCACTATTCACAGGAGATATTAGAGTTATTGGAGAAGCTGTTATTAGTGCATCTGCGCCAGGAGGTATCTATTTAGGAGATGCAAACACTGATAACGTAATCTTTGGAGCAGACGTTTCCTCAAGTATAATTCCAGACGTAGATGATGCATATGATTTAGGTACAAATGCTCAACAATGGAAAGATATTTATATTGATGGTGTAGGATACGTTGATGCTATAGACCAATCAGACGTAACTGTAACGAATAACCTTAAAGGTGACTGGCATTGGAAAGACGATGGAGCAAATGTTTCCCTATTTGTTCACTCTGCAGATGGTAATGTTGGTGTTAAGGTAACAGACCCTAACCAAGAACTTGAAGTAGCAGGTAGAATTTCAGCAAGTCAACAACTTTCTGTTGGAGGTGACGGTACTACTGATGGTCACATTACAGGTTCAGGAAACTTGGTAATATCAGGAACTCTAGGTGGAGAATTTTTACACCACGTCACAGCTTCTAATATAAGTGCAAGTACTGCACTTTATGGTGGTCTTAATACTTATGCAAGTAGAATAAATTCATTACCAGCACATGACCATTTAATTATTACTACTCCTGTAACTGCTTCAATAATAAGCGCAAGTACTGCACTTTATGGTGGTCTTAATTTTTATGCAAGTAGAATAAATTCATTACCAGGATCAGACCATTTAATTATTACTACTCCTATAACAGCATCAGGAAATATATCAGCAAGTGGCATAGCAGCAACAACCCACTCTTTTGGTGGATTGGTTCAAATAGGTTCAGGACATGGAGCTCCTAATGGAAAAGTAGAAATACATAACCTTTCAGGTGACCTTCAACCTTGTGTTAAACTTTATCAAAATGATGTATCTAATTGGGCCCTTAGAACGGAATCAGCTAGAGCAGGTGCACATATCTCTGTACTAAGATCCAATGTAGCTGACACTGTCCTTAGAATAGGTGATAGTGCAACTAACGGAATATTTGAAGTTATGGGTGGAGGTGCAGGTATAAAATTAGCACATAACGTAACTTCATCAGGAAATATATCATCAAGTGGAGATATAATAGGAGCAACAATTACAGCTGCAAACTATGGAGGTATATCTGCAACAAACATTACAGCATCAGGAAATATATCAGCAAGTGGTGATATAATAGCAACAGGAAAATTTAGTGGAAGCGCAACA
>MDSZ01160457.1_pt1 | contig 13201 bp, 12 predicted proteins | sample 811201 | NCBI WGS metagenome assembly MDSZ01 (sample SAMN05326647, study PRJNA326480) | marine metagenome | isolation source: seawater | place: Indian Ocean: North | collected 2010
AAAGCATGCTTCACAACCTATTGGTGAAGCAGAGTTGCTCTCGGGTGCACTTGAAGCAACCAATGAACCATATGCCATTGCTAAAATTGCAGGGGTTAAGCTTTGTGAATCATATAATCGACAGTATGGTCGAGACTATAGATCAGTTATGCCAACAAATCTTTACGGACCCATGGATAACTTTCATCCACAAAATAGCCATGTGCTACCGGCATTAATAAGAAGATTTCATGAGGCCAAAGAGTCAGGCTTAAAGGAAGTAGTAGTTTGGGGTTCGGGCTCACCAATGAGAGAGTTTCTGCATGTTGACGATATGGCTGAGGCTTGTATTTTTGTGATGGATATGGCGCCTGATCTATACGCTTCTAAGACCAAACCAATGATGTCTCATATAAATATAGGTTCTGGCAAAGACTGCACCATTAAAACTCTTGCTGAAACCATCTGTAAGGTAGTGGGTTTTTCTGGTCAGATAATTTGGGATACCTCAATGCCAGACGGCACTCCAAGAAAGCTGCTCAATGTTGGCTTAATTAATAGTTTAGGCTGGTCTGCAAGCATTGAATTAGAAGAGGGGATAAAGAATACCTATAAATGGTTTAAGGAAAACTCTAGCGACATTCGCTTATGAATAATTAAATTTTAAAACGGAGAGTAGAACATGAAATTTACAATTGAAAACTACGCATCACAACATGCAAATATTTTTAAAACATTAGATCTTGATGCTGTACAGAGATGTATTGATTTAATTACCGATACTATAGGCAATAATAAGAAGATAATCACTTGTGGTAATGGTGGAAGTGCTTCCACTGCGAGCCACTATATTACTGATTGGAACAAGATGTATAACCTAGCAACAGGCAATAAATTTCGTGGCTTGTCATTAACTGACAACATCGGTCTAATTACTGCATATGGTAATGATATTAACTATAACGAAGTTTTTGCCGGACAAGTAAAAACTATAATGGATGACGGCGACTTATTAGTTGTGGTATCAGGTAGTGGTAACTCTCCTAATATTTTAAAAGCTATAGAAGCTGCAAGAAAAGCAGATGGAAAAATACTAGGAGTTTTGGGCTATGACGGTGGCAAGGCATTACCTATGTGTGATGAAGTCTTTCATGTACCATCTTGGGATATGCAAATATGTGAGGATATTCATCTTTCATTTGGCCATTTAGTTATGAAGACCATCTGCCAGGATGATATAAAGTAATCAACCACATCCCGAATATAATAATATGAAATCAAATACTAAAGTTTGTCTAATAGCAGGAGGTGCCGGTTTTATTGGCGTAAATTTAGCAAAGAAGCTAATAAGCCAAGGACACTCTGTAGTAATAGGAGATAATTTTACTCTTGGCTCTAAAAAAAATATTCAGCAATGGGTTTCACCTAATTTTGAAGATTATAAAGAAGTAGATATTTCTTGTGATAAAGATACTGCATTGCTTTTTGAATTTTGTTTAGAACGGTATGGTTGTATTGATGAGGTATGGCATTTAGCTGCTAATTCTGATATCCCTGCAGGAGTACATGACGCGTCTGTAGATCTCTCAAGTACATTCATGACTACTTTTTGCCTTTTGGAAGCTTGTAGGAAATTTGATGTAAAAAAAATAAATTTTGCTTCGAGCTCTGCTGTCTATGGTGATTGGGGTGGAATTCCTCTAGAGGAGACCCTTGGACCGCTTAAACCAATATCAAACTATGGTGCTATGAAACTAGCATCGGAAGCTCAAATATGTGCTGCAAGAGAATCATATCTCAATGCAGCCAATATTTTTCGTTTCCCAAATGTTGTTGGGGCGCCTGCAACACACGGTGTTATATTAGACTTTTTCAATAAGCTTGATTGCTCTCCTGGCAAATTAAAAATACTTGGCAATGGCTCTCAAAAAAAGAGCTATCTTCATGTTTCTGAACTTATTAATGCAATGTTATTCATTTCAAATCTGGATCAAGATAGTGGTGAAGCAGTAATTGTAAATATTGGATGCGATGATGATGGTATCTTAGTCTCAGACATCGCTAAAATTGTTAGAGGAATTTGTTCTCCGAATGCAAAATTAGAATTTGGTGAGACAGATCGAGGTTGGGTTGGTGACGTGCCTAAATTTTCGTATGACATTTCTTTGCTCAAGTCGTTAGGTTGGGAACCAAAACTAACCTCATATGAAGCTATTGAAAAAGCGGCAAAAGAAATTAACAAGCAGTTACAATCAAATACTTAAAAACAGATATACGATTAAATAAAAAACTTGTTGTGAGAGAAAAAAAGATTAAAGCCCTTTGGTTTACAAATACTCCAGTAGATTATTTTGAATCCTCCTTAGGTTATAACGGTGGTGGGTGGATGACAGCACTTAAGAATAAGGTTATGGAAGATGGAAAGTTAGAGCTAGCAATTGCATTCTATGGAACCTCAAACGACGTTCATGTAGTAAAAAATAACGTGTCTTATTACCCTATATCCTTCAGTAGAAACATTTCTGCTCGAGTGAAGCGAGCTTTTTCAAAAAAACAACAGGAGCATGATAATATCAGCGAATTTAAATCTATTATTGACTCTTTTAAGCCTGATTTAATTCATGTATTTGGTACTGAGAAGCCATTTGGTTTGGTAGCACAACATACTGATGTTCCCACTATCATTCATTTGCAGGGTCTAATAAACCCTTATTTAAATGCTCTTCTGCCACCATATTATTCAAAGCTAGACTTTCTACTGGGTGAGGGTTTTAATCCACTAAATTTAATTAAAAATATAAATTCTTACCTTGGGTGGAAAGAAGCTGCAGTCAGGGAGAGGAAGATTTTCCAAGGGTGCAAGAATTTTATGGGCCGGACTCATTGGGACAAGACAATATCTAAATTATTATCTCCTAACTCACATTATTTTTATTGCAGTGAGGTGTTAAGGGCTGAGTTTGATTTAAAGAAGAAAAATATTGAGGGAGATATCTCAAAAAAAATTAGAATTGTCTCAACAATTTCCAGCCCACATTATAAGGGTGCAGATATCATCTTGAAGACCGCAAAGTTTTTAAAAGAAAATCTAGATATAGATTTTGAATGGTCAGTTTACGGAGTTAGAAATATTGATTTCGCATCATCTAAATTAGGCATAGATGCTGGACTGAATAACGTTAATCTTAAAGGGGTTGTTTCTGCTTCAGAACTTGCAAATTCACTTTCAGAAGCCACTGTATATGTGCACCCATCCTATATTGATAATAGCCCAAATAGCGTTTGTGAGGCCCAAGTTCTTGGAGTGCCAGTAGTTGCAAACAACGTTGGAGGTATTTCAAGCTTAATTACTCATAACGAAACGGGCTTCTTAGTGCCTGCAAATGATCCGTTTATGACGTCACACTATATTAAAGAACTTATTTTAAATCCTGAACTAAGAAATGAAATTTCTAGTAATGCTCATAAAGTAGCCTCTCATAGGCACAATCCTGATACTATCAGCGAAGATCTATTAAACATTTATAAAAAAATTTTAGATTAATATTTTTAGTTAAATTCTAAAAATTTGCATGCACTTATTAATTAAACAAATATGAAACATCCAAGAAAAGTTACAGTAGGGATACCAGTTTATAATGTTGAAAAATATATCGTCAGATGCTTAGATTCTGTCATTAATCAAGATTATCCCAATATAGATATTTTGATAATGTATGATGAAAGCTCTGATCGAAGCTTAGAGATTGCAAAAAAAGCACTATCATCTTCAAAAATAAAATACTCTGTGCTTCTGAATAAATCTAGAAAAAGTTCTCTCGGAATAGCAAGAAATTTAATGCTTAAAAATTTTGAAGGAGATTATTTAATCTTTTTAGATAGCGATGATTTTCTTGAACCTGGATGTATTTCTCATTTGGTTTCGCTCTCACAAAAATATAATGCAGATATTGTTAAATCTTCACATAGGTGCCTAGATGAGAGTGGTATTATCTTAGGAGAAAAGGCGTACCCAAAAGAAGAAGTATTCGAAAATAATGAATTCAAAGAAAATTTATACATGAGAAATTACTTCCACTCCTATTACTCTTGGAACAAGCTGTATAAAAGATCTTTTCTAACAGAGAATCAAATGCACTATAAACATGATGTTGTAGAGGATGTTTTCTTTAATTTCAATGAAATTGAAAATGCAAAAAAAATAGTTGTTACACCCAATATTACCTATAACTATCTTGAAAGGCCTGACTCTTTAACTAATGTAGAGGCATCATTTAATAAAATTAATGTATATGTTGATAATAAAAAAATTATTAACGATTTTTATAGGAATAATAAAAATTTATATGCTTACTGCTGCATAATTGATATTTTCATAATGACTTATATCATGGTCATAAGAGATGGTTTTGCAAGCTCTGTTATTTCAAAGAAAAATAAATTTCAGCTTCTACATCAGGCTTTTGAAACCCCTAAGATACCTTTTAATTTATTTTGGGGCTTAATATACTACAAAAACTGGAAGGTAGCCTTGATTTTAATGGTGAAATATTTGCCCTTTTCAGTTAATCTAAAAATTGTAAATTTATATCATCTCTTTAAAGGTAATAAAATATAGCTTCTAAAAGAAAGTATATTCATGAGTGTCCTAAACGTATTATTCAAAAAAATAGGATTATTTTTTACAAAAATAATCAATTCTTTCTACTGGCGATTTAATAAAATTAAATTCACCTCTAAAAATATTCAATTTGGAAAGAACTTAATTGTAAAGGGGCCTATATATTTAAATATTAATTCAAACTCCCAAGTTAAAATTGGTGATAACTGCACCATTAAAAGTGGGCAAAACCACAATCCCATAAGCAGAAATATTAAAACCTCAATTACCCTCGAGGAAAGAGCAATGCTTGAGATTGGAGATAATGTTGGTTTAAGTTCAGTATGTATTTGGGTGCACGATTCGGTAAGAATTGGTAATAACGTCAATATAGGCGCAGACACTATAATCATGGATTCAGATGCCCATTCTTTAAATTATATTGACCGACAAAATATTAATACAGATCTATTAAATAAAAAAAATAAAGAAATTATCATAGGTGACGATGTCCTTATAGGTATGCGATCTATAATCTTGAAAGGTGTAACGATTGGAGATAGGAGCATCATAGGGAGTGGGAGCATTGTTACAAGAGATGTGCCGCCTGATTCTATCGTTGGAGGCAATCCAGCGAAATTTATTAAAAATCTGAATTTATGATGCTGGATATGCAGCTTGTTATTATAGCTGGAGGAAAAGGTACAAGACTTGGAGATATAAGCCTTCCAAAGCCAATGGTAAATGTTGGAGGCAAGCCTTTATTAGAGCATCAGATAGAATTAGCTAGAAGATATGGTTTAAAAGACATACTAATCTTAGTTGGATATAGATCTGAACAAATAATTGATTATTTTGGAAATGGTTCAAAGTGGGGAGTCAACATTACGTATTCTATTGAGGAAAAACCTCTAGGAACAGCTGGCGCACTTAAATCAGTAGAACAAAGTATAAATGCGAGGTTTATGGTTTTCTATGGTGATACCATGATGGATATTAACTTACAAAAGTTAATTGAATATGATGGTTTATTTTCCAGCATTGGAACTTTGCTATGCCATCCTAATGATCATCCATATGATAGTGATATTGTTGAAATTAATGAAGATTCAAATGAAGTGGTTTGCTTTCATTCTAAACCTCACAATGAAGATATTTATAAACCAAATTTAGTAAACGCTGCTCTTTATGTTTTATCAAAGGAGATATTCAAGCATATCCCGCCAAATACAAAATGTGATTTCGGTAAAGATATCTTCCCAAAAGTTATCTCTGCGGGCGACAAGCTAGTAGCTTACAATACAGCAGAATATATCAAAGATATGGGAACCCCAGATAGGTTAGAAAAAGTTGAAAATGACTTTTTTACAGGAAAAGTAAATCTTTTAAATAGTGAAAATAAAAGAAAGGCTATTTTTATCGATAGAGATGGTGTAATTAATAAAGAGGTTGGTAATTTAAGAAATGCTAATGAGTTCAAATTGATAAATAACGTACCTAAAGCAATAGGCATGATCAATAACTCAAACTATTTAGCTATAGTTATAACCAATCAGCCTGTTGTTGCTAAGGGTTGGTGTTCATTTGAAGAATTACACAAAATTCATAGCAAGATGCAAACCGAGCTTGGTTATCATAATGTTTTTTTAGATAGAATTTATTTTTGCCCTCATCACCCAGATCATGGTTTCGATGGTGAAATAAAGGAGCTCAAAATAGATTGTAATTGTAGAAAGCCAGAAATTGGATTAATCATGAAGGCTGTAAGTGATTACAATATTGAATTAGACGGATCTTTTTTTATTGGTGATACCACAACTGATATCAAAACTGCTGATAATGCTGGCCTAACATCATTGCTTGTAAAAACGGGTTATGCTGGTGAGGATAATAAATACAAAGTTAAACCAAACTATGTTTGCGATGATCTATATTCAGCAGTTAAAAAAATCTTTGAATTAGATAAGTAGAAAAGCGAAACTTATAAGAGTGTAAATTAATGATAATTAGCAAGACACCATTCAGGGTTAGTTTCCTAGGTGGGGGGACGGACCTTAGAAGTTTTTACAAAGAGTATTCAGGTAGTGTTATCTCTACCCCTATTGATAAATATATGTACATAACTCTTCATGATTATTTTCATGAATCAAAATTTCTATTGAAGTATTCCAAAACAGAGACTGTAAATTCTGTAAATAATATTGAACACCCAATTATCCGTGAAGTCTTTAGATATTTTAATGTGACAAGCATAGATTTTAATTCAACTGCTGATATTCCTGCAGGCACAGGAATGGGATCTTCATCGGCCTTCACTTGTGGCTTGATTAATGCATGCAGTATATTCAAAGGTCAAAAGTTAACATCTCATGAAATTGCAAAATTAGCATGTGAAGTTGAGATTGAAATTCTTAAAGAGCCTATTGGAAAGCAAGATCAATATGGAACTGCCATAGGCGGGTTTAAGAGAATTAGATTCAACGAAGATGAATCAGTTGATATAACACCAATTTCTTTAGAGGAAAAAAAACTGAGAGAACTCCAAAACAATTTGCTGTTATTCCATACCAATCAAACAAGGTCTGCATCATCTATTCTTGCAGAACAAAATCACAACACACTAAATTCACAGAAGGTGATTAATAACCTAAAATCAATGCATTCTTTGGTAGATCAATTATTTAATGATCTTAAAAATCAAAACATAGATACATTTGGAGATTATCTTCACCATACCTGGATATACAAAAAAGAATTAGCGAAAAATATATCAAATAATTTTATTGATGATCTTTATGAGGTTGCCATGCTTAATGGAGCTGAGGGTGGCAAGCTTCTTGGTGCAGGCGCAAGTGGTTTTCTGCTTGTCTATGCACCTATCGAAAAGCATCATGCGTTGAGAAAGGCTCTTAGTCATTGTAGAGAGTTAGCTTTTAATTTTGAAAAAGAAGGAACAAATATTATTTATTCTAAATAAAAATAGAAAAAAGAAGCTAACTCATAAATAAGTTTACAATACCTGATAGGCCTCTTAAGACTAGCAAATATTTCTAGTTTGGGGATAAAAATAAACAGGTTTTATATTTTTGATTTACGTAATTTTTCAAGATAGGTTAGGTAACAACCTATTTCAATTATCGACAGCACTATCATTAGATGCAAATGTATCAATATGTGCTTGCAATAGGGAAATATATGAAGCTACAGTGAAACATAGAGATACTTTTTTTAAAGATATCCCTGTCTTGGATCATATTCCCGAGGGAGTGAGGATATACGATGAACCTTTTTTTCATTTTTCTAAGATACCCTATGACAAAGATAGAGACCTTGCTATTAGGGGTTATTTTCAATCACATAAATATATTGATCAAAAGCTTATTCTCAAAAAGTTTAAGGCCCCTAATTTTGTAGATTCATTTATTAAAAACAATTATCCAGAAGTTCTTAAAGGTGAGCATACAAGCATTCATGTAAGACGCGGCGATTATTTAGAGGCACTTTATGAGCATCCAGTTTGCAGCTCAAAGTATTATAGAGATGCTATTTCCCGTATTGGACATAGGGAAAAATATGTTTTTATAAGTGATGATATAGCATGGTGTAAAAAAAATTTTAAAGGAGATAATTTCATTTATATTGAAAATTCAGATGAGATTATAGATTTATTTATTCCAAGCTATTGTAGAAATAATATTATTAGTAATAGCACATTTGGTTGGTGGGGAGCTTTTCTTAATAAGAATGCAGAAAAGTCAGTTATTGCTCCAAGCCCATGGTTTGGATTTAGAAACTTAAATAATACTAAAGATCTGCTTCCAGATAACTGGACTGTAATTCCTAGCACTGATGGAGTATATTCATTCCTTGCTTCAAGAATTCAGTTTCTTATGCATCATATACAATTTAAATTAGGCTTAAAATGATTCAACATTTAGACCAAAATACTGACTATCGGTCAGGCCAAAACTTGCGAATCGCAATATTACTGATATGGATTTTTTCTGGTATAGGAATTCCAGTCTTACAATTTAGTGCTTCTCTATTTGTTTGGATGGGATTACTTTTTTTAATGTGCTTTAAACCTATTCTGAGACTTCCATTTAAGACTATTCTTGTGACGGCCTTGATTATCTGCTTATATTTTACGATTTTCCTTCTTAAAGGCGCTCGGGTGCCTCTTTTTGTTGGGGTAGCAATTCTTTCTGCATTATTTGTTCTATCAAATTACCTCGATGGTAGTTATAAGTTCTTTCATGATTTTTCTCGACTTTGTAAAGGCTTCATGTACTTTTCTCTCTTGTCAATGCCCGTCATGATCTTTGCAGGCCCTTTTTTAACACCAATCAATTTTGACTATCATGGTTATAACACACTTGGTTATCTGTTTTGGTTTTCTCCAAGTGGCGGACCTTCATTCTTTAGTGGACTTAGATTTACGGGCATAGTATGGGAACCAGGAATTTGGCAGATTTTTTTAAACATAAATCTCTTATATGCACTCTTTGAAAAAAGATCAAACCTTCAAATTTTTCTTGCTTTATTTGCATCTCTCAGTTGTTTTTCAACCACAGGATTTATTGTTGTAGGCTTAACTCTTGTGTTGTATGTAATTTTTTCTGGTAATAGTTTCCGCCTTCGCTTTAACCAATTGCTAGTCCCAGGCTTAGTTGCCATCTTTGCTTCACCACTTATTCTTGATAATTTTACTATTAAAATTTTTGAAGATACGATGGGGTCTGGAACAACAAGAATAGCTGATTTTTTCACTGGAATGACGGTATTACTATCTAATCCTATCCTTGGAGCTGACGTTGAAACTGCAGTAGCAGCAAACAATGAATTGATCTATGCCATTAAGGAGTCTTTTTGGAGAGGTAATTATTATGATGGTGCTTTTGGTAATTATATGAGAGTTGCAAATAGTAATGGTTACATAATTTTTCTTCTTGATTGGGGGTTGCCGTTTGGAATTCTATTTTTGCTAAATCTTTTTAGAACAAATATCACGCCAATTAGAGGATTTAATATCATTTGTATTTTAATAATTTTGGTTTCAATGTCTGCTGAAGCAATTTCTCGAACAAGTTTCTTCTATTTTTTCATATTGGCAGCTATTTTTACAAAGAAGCCAACTAAAAAAAGAAATTTTCACACACTAAAGAGCTAAAATAATTATCAGTAAAGTAAATTGTCCAAAAAGATAACAATAATAATAGCCACATATAACGCAAGCTCAACTTTAAAGCGTTGTTTAGAGAGTATATTGGACCAGAAAACAAGTGATTGTGAATTAGTAATCATTGATGGAGATTCATCTGACTCTACTATAGAAATTATAAAATCTTTTGGTGATGAAATTGATGTTCTTATATCTGAACCAGACAATGGTATCTATGATGCATGGAATAAAGGAATTAATGTTAGCCAAGGCAAGTGGATTATGTTTTTGGGTGCTGATGACCAATTGTTTCCAAATGCCTTGTCAAATTATTTGCACCTATTAAGTAGTGATAAAGTAGTTGCCGAAGTCGATTATATTTGTGGAAGAAATGAGTTGTTAGATAATGATGGTAATGTTCTTAAGGTTTTTGGAGAACCTCCAAACTGGAATCGTCTGAAAAAAAACATGGTAGCTGCTCATGTTGCTTCATTGCATAATAAGCACTTGCTCTTCGATAAAGTTGGTAAGTTTAATACTCAATACAATATTTGTGCTGATTATGAATTGCTGCTCAGAAAAGGCAGAAATCTCAAATTTTATTTTCATCCAGTAAAGATAGCTCAAATGGCAGCAGGCGGAGTAAGTTTTTCTGCAAAAGCTATACATGAAACATATCAAGTTAGACGAGACAGTAAATCTTTACCCTTCATCCTCAATACTTTAATGCTTTGGGTAAATCTAATTGCGTTCTACATCTTCCTTGCAAGGAAAAAAATTATGGGATACAAGCTATAAAGTTAGATTCTAAGCAATTAACATTAGGCCATAGATTGTTAAAAAAAATATATAACACATTTTCACACCCTATAATTTAGATTGATATTGTAATTAAAGAATTCAGTATGGACCAATCTATATATGTTTATTACAGGGCTTAATTAGATATCATTAATACTTTAAAGAGAATTATTATTAAAAATTTAAACAAACCTCTCTTATCAATTTGCATCCCCTCGTTTGGTAGGATTGCCATATTAAGAAAAACACTAAAAAGTATTTATACTCAAACAAATCTTGCGCATCTCGAAGATTTTGAGGTGATTGTCTCTGATAATGATCCAAAGAAGGAGTTAAAAGCTCTCACTTCAGAATTTCAGTACTCAAATTTTCATTATAAAAATTCAAAATGTTCTGGTTTTGAAAACTCAAATTTTGCCTTATCGTATGGTTCAGGCCATTTATTAAAACTACATAACAATACAATGGTTTTTGAGGATAGTGCGCTTATAAATTTGTTAGAGTTTGCAAAAAAAAATATAGATAAAAAAACAGTTATATTTTACTCAAATGGAAGTCTTGGTAATTTTTCCGAAAAAAATTTTACAAGCTTTGATGCATTTATGAAAGAGCTTTCATTTTATTCATCATGGAGCAATGGCTTTACTATATGGAAAGATGATTTTGATTTTAATAGTGATCTAGATGAGTACTTTCCCCAGGTCTCGCTTTTAATCACTCAAAGTAAAAAGAAACAATTTATTGTATGCAATGAGCCATACTTTAAAATGCAGAGTGTTAAAAAAAAGGGGAACTATAATATCTTTAGTGTTTTTTGCAAAAATTACTTAGGCCTTTTAAAGAAAGCTGTTGCAGATAAAAAAATTCAAATTGAAACATTGGAGGTTATTAAGAAAGACATGCTCTTTAAATTTTTGCCACTTAATTTCTTTAAAACCAAAGTTATTAAAGTAGAGAATTATAGTTCAGAAGGGCTGAAGAAAAATATTGATTCAGAATATCCTTGGTATGCTTATTATTTAGTTGTTGTGCTTGGATCTTTATTCTTTTTCTATTATTTATTTGATGGGTGTCGCAAAATTCTTAGGCAAAGTTTTAAGCTTTTTCGTGCCTGATATATACAATATATAACTGAGTTATGAAGAACATTTTATTTATCGGAGGTTCAGGTTTTTTAGGTAAAAACTTGATCAATCTCCTATTAAAAACTAAAGAGTATAAAATTCATGTTCTTTGTAGAACTGAATCTAATTTTAAAAATTTTCATCTTATTGATTCAAAAGTTAAAATTTATCAGGCTAATCTCAGTGAATGCGACAAAATAAAGCAAATATTAACAGATCAAAAAATAGATATTGTTATGCATTTATCCTCTACTTTGAAACCTAACTCTGATATTGATTCTTTTAATTATGAGTGCAAAAAAGTTATATCTCCAACCACAAGTTTAATTTCATTATGCTCTAAGCTGGACATTTTATTTGTATATTTTTCATCTGGTGGCGCTGTATATGGAAATAGTTGCAATCGATCTCATTCTGAAAATGACCCCTTAAGACCAATTTCTTACTATGGATTGGCAAAATACTACGTAGAGGAGGCAATCAGACTAGAAAATAGATCATCGGGCTTGAGGTATCTAATTCTTAGGCCTTCAAATCCATTCGGTCCTGGTCAAGATTTGAATGGTAGCCAAGGCCTTATTGCTGTAACTTTAGGAAAGATTCTAAGCCAAAAAAGGATATCAATTTGGGGTGATGGAACTTCAATAAGGGATTACATTTACATAGATGATCTTTGCCAATATGTATACAAGTTATTAAATTTAAATTGTCAAAATGAAACCTTCAATCTTGGCTCAGGTAATGGATCTTCAGTTAAGAAAATTATTGAAACAACCTCCAACATCACAAATATAGCGCCTGATGTTGAATATACTAATTCAAGATCATTTGATGTTGATTCTTCTATTCTCGATGTTAGTTATTTAGAAAAACATATTGGTAAATTAGTTAAGACTCCTCTTGAGAAAGGTATATCTTTATTTGCAGACTATATTAAAAAAGGAGATTGATAAATTGATTCATATTGTAGGTATAGTTGGTGTTCCCGCAAATTATGGTGGCTTTGAAACACTTGCAGATCGCCTGCTTGATTCAGAGAAAATTATAAGCAACGGGTGCAATGTGTATTGTGAGAAACAAGTTGTTTCAAATCATGGTAAAAAATATAAAGGGGCAAAACTTGTTCCACTCAAGTGGAAGGCTAATGGTTGGCAATCTATTATTTTTGACCTTTCTGCAATTTGGTTAGCAAGCAAAGAAGGCGGAAAAGTTCTCATACTTGGAACATCTGCTACATTCTCTCTACCTTTTTTTAGATTCTTGTTTCCTAAAGTAACTTATATAGTCAATATGGCAGGTTTAGAATGGTCTAGAAAAAAATGGAACTGGTTCGCTCGTTCGTTTTTAAAATTTAATGAAATGATTGCAGCTAAATTTTCCCATAAATTTATTACTGATAATCAGGGTTTAAAAGAGTACATTCAAAAAAAATACAATATAGATTCAGTTATGATTCCATATGGAGGAGATCAGTTCCTAGATAAAACTAATGATCTTACTGTGTTTGATGAATTCAATTTGCTTAAAGAGTTTGAT
>MDSZ01181938.1_pt1 | contig 13201 bp, 11 predicted proteins | sample 811201 | NCBI WGS metagenome assembly MDSZ01 (sample SAMN05326647, study PRJNA326480) | marine metagenome | isolation source: seawater | place: Indian Ocean: North | collected 2010
TCCTAGCCATCAAATCAGCTAAGTGCTACCAAATTACTACCTCTTAGAGTTTTGAAATCTAAGAAACTGGAGCGGGAAACGAGGTTCGAACTCGCGACCTCAACCTTGGCAAGGAAAGTACCTATATTGATAAGTAATATTGATTTGTCGTAAGAGATGCTTCTAATTGCTGCTATGTAAGCAATTTAACCAAGAAAATGATGAGTATGATGATGAATTCGAATATTAAATCTCATCATTTATCATCATTTAAAAAATTAGAAGTGCTACAAAAGTGCTACATCAAAAAAATACAATCAATAATGCAATTGCCTAATAAAAAAATTCAATTGAATCATTGAGATTTAAGCCTCTTAGCTCTTCTAATTGTTTCAAAATAATTTTTTTTCTTAACGGCAATGGAGATGTGTTTCCTAAAAACTGTGCGCCACCAATAAACTCGACATCTTGAAAATCATAATCTTCAAAATCAAATAAAATAATTAATGATTCTTTTTTTGGAATAGTGAAATAACCACCACCTTCAATAGAATTTGTTTTGACCATAGTTTTTCTAACTGACAAGTTTATAAGTTTCAAAAAATGAGCAAAAAGAGAGTCCTTTGGATCATCGCCCTCTAAAATATTAGAAATATCTAAAAGTTTTTTTCTGTATGACATATCGTTATTTGGGCTCACTCGATCTAACAAGCCTGATAAGAATATATATGCATATTCATTTTTGTGGTCACGAGAATCTAATTCGTTAAGTTTTTTAATTAAAGAGGATTTAAGTGATGGGTCTAAAAGAGATGGAAACTGAACCATTCCATGAAATAAAGCAACTCTTCTTCTATCCCAATCATCCAATCCACTCTCTAAATTACTCAGTGCATCTTGAATTTCAGCTGAAAGAAGTTTCACTGAAAAAAGTTCATTACGGTTATTGGTGTCTATCAGTATACTTCGTAAGTGAGATCCATACGTGAGCTCATCTTTAATATCATAGTAAGAAATAAATTCAGGACAACCTTCACATTCATATTTAACTCTAAAGGCAATCTTTTGAATCTGCTTTCTTGATAATGAACTGCTCATTTATTATTTTCGGTTATCTTTTATCAGCATCACTTTGACTCCATTCAGCTGGCACTAATGAAACTTTCTCTCCTTTTGGAACATATATGGATTTAGCTAAATCTCTATAGGGCAATTTATCTTTTTCAAAAAGTTTTACCCTTTTCTTAGCCTCATTCATGTAATCTTTTTGTAACTCACAGCCAACAGATCTTCTTCCGTGCATTAGTGATGCAAGCATTGAGGTTCCTACGCCTGAAAACGGATCAAGAACAAAGTCACCCGCATCAGTAAAAGCAAGAACACATCTTTCAACAAGTGATATTGGAAACTGGCATGGGTGCAAAGTTTTTTCAGGATGCTTTGATTTAACATTTGGAATATCCCAAATTTTTTCGTCCCAATCTTCCTGAAATTTACCCCAATAATCTGAGGGATTTTTACCTAGAATATTTCCTGAGGGTTTACCTTTCTTCTTACCCTTTGAATGCCTTTTACCAGGGTATTTTTGTTTAATGCGAATGTCATCTAAATTAAAAGTATAATTGTCACTCTTTGTAAACCACAAAATTACTTCATATCTACCCGATAATCTTTTAGTGCCGTGCAATCCATGATTAAAATGCCATATGATCCTATTTCTTAGTTTAAAACCTAGATTTTTGAAAATCTCATAATAAAAAATATCTAAGGGAAATACTTCGCCTTTTGACACAAAATTACCTACTTGCCAACATATTGAGCCTTCATTATTTAGAACCCTTTTAAGTTCAGTTAGAATAGGCTTAATCGACTCAAGATATTCATCTAGACTTTGTTTTGTTTCATATTCCTTCTGCAAATTATAGGGTGGAGAGGTAATAATTAGCTGCATTGAATTATCTGGAATTTTTTTAAGTGTTTTTAGTGAATCGCCCAGCAAAAAAACAACATCTGCATTTGCATCAAATCTATTTGATTTTTGAATCTTTCTATTGAGCATTAAACAAAAATATTTAATTTATATAATTTCTTGGAATTCATCTTGATAATCGTTCAACATAATCTTATAGCTTTCAAAGTGACTTATTGCTTTGCTTGGATCAAATTTTGGGACATGTTTAGACAAATATGAGATTTGTTCTTTTATTTGCGAGTAATTAAGTATCAATAAGAAATTCTTATTGTTAACTCTTTTCCATACATAGAATTCATAAATTTCCCCATCTTCTGAGGTCTTTAAACATTTATTCCATTCGTTCCAAGACATTAAAAAATAATTAGATGTTGTGAATTTAGCTTCAATTTTTTTGTAAATATTATCATTAAACCTTGCAAGAAAATCATATCCAGACTTTGCATTAAGATTTCCTTCCCATACAGGCATTTGACCAGTGGTTTTTATTAGATACTTCCTTGTCAGAATCTCGCCCTCCAAACCATTTGTTAACTTTTTATCATTTAAAATCTCTTGACCAAGCTGCTTTAGCGAGTAAATAAAGTTAATTTGTTGTTCGGTTGGCTCTTTAGTAAATGTGCCGCACTCTTCTAAGACCTGATGTATATTCAAATGGTTGGCTTTCAAGTATTTTTCAACGCCAGCAGTACCATAGACAAAATTTATTACCCAATCTGGCCTGCATTTCTTAAGAGATAAAATGACGATATTCTGCATTCTTGTTAAATTATTTTTGGGTAAATTATCAAAAAAGATTTCATTCTTATTTTCGTTCACAAGCCCTATATCTTCGAGGAATCTTATTACCTCCAAGTTTTTCCTTGAATAGCCCGATATTTTATGATTTTTATTCATAAAAACTTTTTTGTATCTAAAATCTTGAGATATTATGTAATTTGCCGCATTAACAAATGATGAGTTAAGTACCTCAATATTCATTTCTTTATATCCTCAATGTTTCTAAGCTCTTCAATATCCTTTTTATCAAGATCAGTATTTTTAGTGTCCTGATCATTTGAATTTGAGTCATACTGAAAACCAACAATGTTACTAAGAGATGGATCTCCGAGCATTCTCCCTAATGCTTGTGTTTTTCGAGCCAATGAAGCTTCTACTTTCCAGTCAATGCTATTAAATATATGATTTCTGAATATCCAGATATATTTTTGCTTTTCTTTTCTTGGATCGATTAATCTATGGATTCTATCCTGAGACTGAAGAAACTGTGCAGCATTATAATTTCTATCAAGATACAAGGCATGATTGCAAACTTCGTGCAAGCTAATGCTTTCAGCAGTTGATGCAGGATTAGCTACCATGACCATACACTCTGGGTCATTTTTGAAACGGTTTATTTTTGATTCTCTTGAATCAAGATTTTTTAAGGATTGAGATTCCTTTTCAGTTGCCACTCCGCCATGAATATAAACACTCTGACTCGGTGAAAATTGCCTTGCTAAATTCTCTACATTCTTTTTAAAAGTAGACCAAATGAGTACTTTTTCACCTTGATCTATTAATTCATTTGCCTTATCAATTACGGCATCAAACTTACTCCCATAACCTGATCCCCGTCTATTGTTTTCATTTTTGATTTTTTGCCAAGCTTCAGAATCAATTTTCCTAATTTCTTCTTCGCAAAGCAATTGATTTGAATGCAATTGTAAGGTCTTCATAACTGCATCTGTAAGTTTTTTTCGGTTTAGAATTTTTTCTAGGGTATCGCCTCTTTTGAATGCAGTAACAAAATGTTTCTCATAAAAATTTAAGAATTCAGGATATGGATCAACATCTTCATGTTTGATTATTACTGGCTTCAAGTTCAGGCCATCTTTTCCTTTAGTTGTTCTGACGAAGATGGGCTCAAACTTTCGAATGAGCTCATCCGCATCGGGAATAAATTCATTTGGATATAAAAATCTGAACTGCGGTACCAGGTCATCAGATTTATTTGGCATTGGTGTTCCAGTCAAGATTAATTTCTTAGAAACAAGAGGGGCAATATTTCTTATGCAATTTGAAATTTTTTCACCTTTTGATTTATGACTTTCATCCAAGATTACAGTTGTATGGCTATTAAGCTTTAGAAAATGAATTAAGTGATTTAATTTCGAAATATTACGTAATGAATCGTAGTTAATAATAAAAAATTCATTTTCTTGGGATAGATAATTTTTGATCGTTGGAGCATTACCTCTAAGCCTTGTAAAGTAGGCATCTTTTGAAATGCATTGTTTAACTTCTGTGTCCCAAGATATAAATGCATTTGGCGGACAAATAACCAACAACTTTGAATCTGAATTTTTATTAAATGTGTAATAACCCAAAGCAGTTGTTGTTTTACCAGCCCCTGGAACCGAAAAATCTGCTCCTGCATTAAGTCTGCATAAAAATGAAATATTCTCTAATTGATGAGAAGTTGGTGTTCTCAAAAAATTTTCTGCTTTTAATTTTGCTTCAATTTCTGTTACATGGATTTTTTCTTTTTTAACAACAGATGCGTAGGATTGGTTGCTGTCAAGGAATGATTTGAAGCCATCAGACATTTCAGGCTTTAGTTTGTTTGAGATAATTATTCTACTGAGGCTTTTTCTAAAAGTTAAAAACTCAGATAAAGAAATTTTCAAACCGGTTTCATCAGTTTTTTTTTGTAAAAGACGTTCAAAAGAATCAATAACGCTGCTGGGAAGATTAGCTTTTTTGATGAGTACAGATTTATCATCTGTGAGTTCAAAGTAAATTTGATTCATTTGTTCGGAAAACTAATTAGCTTATAGTCTTGATAGAGCATCTTTAAACTTCTTTATCTCTTCTTCCATTTCACTAAGCATTTCGTCCATTCCAGCTGTATTAGATTCTGGACTTAAGTTTGAAGAAGCGGCTTCCATGTTTTTTATTGCTTTTTCAAGAGCCTTCTTAGATCTGTCTTTACGAGAAGTATCTACACTGATTTGGTTTTGTTGTTCAACCTCAACTAAGAATTCTTTTAGTGGGAGATCGTGTATATAAGACTCATTTTGTTGGTTATTCTCATCGAAGGCATCTCTTCCATCTTCATATAATTCAAAAGCAGGCCTAGTGAAAATGCCTTCTATACATTTATGGATACTTCCAGATGATCCTTTTTCACCTGTTTGAATAATTTCATATGCCTTTTCTTTTGTATCTTGAATATATGCAAAGTCTCGCTCTCTTTTATTTTCCTTTTCTATGCAGTTATGAAGAGTCCTTAAAGCCTGCCTGCAGCCGCTTTTGTCGCCCTCTTCACCCATATCACTTCTTCTTTTATATTTAGCTTGAGGATATTTACTTGAACTTGCAATCATCTCTTCAGCATATTTATACATTTGCTTGAATGCTTGTGCCTCTCCGAGCGTTTTAAATTGCTGTCTTTTCCAGGTATCTTTTAGACCCTCCTCTTCGTTATCGTACATTTTGATATTTCGCATTAACCTTTCAGCCCTGTTATACCATGGATATTCTGAGCCTATATCTATGGCATTATCTTGTGCATCAATCATGTCACGCAGTCTGGGCCAATCATCTTTCATGTCTTCTGGGCATATCAGAACCTCAACGGTACCGGCAAGCTGATCATTTTCCCTCCAACACGCTACCCTGGTATTTCCATTAACAATAATTCCTGTGGTCGTGATGTAGATTCGATCTCTTTGAAAGCCATCTTCAAATTCTTTTTTCATAACGTCTTTGACAAACTTTAAGATTATTCGATGATAGGCTTCTTGTTGCTCAGCATTTGCAAAATTACTTCTTGAGAAATAATCTTCGGGCTTATTATTATCTTCAATATACTCTTCACAATGAACTAGAGTTCGATCATTTTCTAGGTTGTAATAAAGTAAAGCAAGAGGTAATTCTGCTCGATAACACTTTATTTCTTTTCTACCTATTTTGTGTGTTTTATAGTCATTATTATTTATTGCTTCTTCGTATTTTTTCATAATCTTCTTTTGTACTTCGGAAGGATCATGCTCATTTACCGTTTTACCACTTATTACGTAACTCATAATATTTGTCTCCTCAAATATGTTTTTTTAAATTATTTTTCAATTAAATACTCCCAAATAAGATCAGATACAGTATGTTGAGAAATTACCATTCTCAAGGCTATTTCGGAAATGTGTATCTCATTTTCTAAATAGGACTCAATCTCTAGTGCCTTAATGAACTTATCATCGTTTTGTGGACCGCTTATTCTGGAACCCGGGACCTCAATACCATCAACTTTCATATCTCTAATGTGCTGAGAAACTCTGATCTTAGATAAATTAAGATTGTCAGCAATTTCTTGCAGGGAGTAATCAGCATTTCGCATCGAGATTATGCTATCCCTTAATTCTCTAAATTGGCTTGCTTTTTCTAGACGATTCCTTTTAATGATCGCATAGATTCTTTCCTTGTATGAGCAGAAACCATTTTCTTTGCAGATGTCTTGTATAAGTTTTAATTGATTACTAGGAAGACCTAATTTATCTGAAATTTGTTTTGTTGAATGGCCATTTTCATATAGCTTTATATATTCATTATGGAACCTCAAATACAGCTCTTCATGAAAATTCTTTGATCTTGATGAGGATGCCTCAGCTTTATCCATGACACTGATGCCCTTATTTTTACACCTTTTAAGAATCTGTCTGATTCTTTCTCTGCTCACATCATAATCAATAGCAATTGATTGCAGAGTATCACCGCCTTGATTCCATCTCCTAACTATCTCCATATCCCTTTCTGAAATTCGCATTGACATAACTATTTAGTAGTGTTTTGAAACTTTTCTTTAATTAAACGCAACTCAGCATCATCTAGATCCATTAAATCCTTAATGTCTTCATCGCTTTTACCTATACTTTTAAAGTTATCTAAAAGATTAGAATCATATAAATCTAATTTATCTCGAAAAACCTTTAATGATTGTCCTGTAAGTCGAGGCATATCTTGATCAATATACCAATCACCTTCTATTGATTTTGATTTTAAATGTATTGATCTGGGTTTTTCTGAATTTGTAATAGCTTTAGTAAACATTCGCACTGTGAAGAAGTCTTTATTAAATAAGAGAACATCACGTCTGAGGTACTTAGGTCTGCTTCCTGGATACTGAAATAGTTTGTTCTGATCATAATCATGCCAGGAATTTTCTAGCCCAAAATACGGATCTGAATACTCATATTCAACAATGATGAAATTATCCTTCTCAATTAAATCAGTCCCATGATCGTCTTTGACGGTAATTTCCTTTCTTAATCTAGAGATGTCATCACTATTAATAAGTTCAGAATCGATTTCTGTTATTTCTCCTGCATACTGATCCATTTCAATCTGGTCAGGCATTGATAGTTCTTTATGTTTGAGCAATAGCTCTCTAAGATAAGATCTTTTCTCAATCCATGGTGTTCTTAGCTTTTCTTCACCTTCGTTGTAATCAAAGTACCACCTACGATTTGTACTTCTAAAAGGCCTTTCTTCATCATCGTTAACAGTTATCTTTTGTTTTACAAGTGAGTATATGGTTCTATCAATTGAGGAATTTTTTAGTCTGTATATCTCTTCTTCAGAAAACATTGAATTAAATTCATTCCCTGAAGCCAAAGCTTCCAATGTTGCAGATTCTACAAATTCAATTTCCTTGATAAGTGTAAAATTCCCACAATCATTGATACGAGATAAAGCTATATCCTCTTTTGCTGTTATAGATCTTTCAACCTTTTCTGCCTCATCTCTAGATCTATTACTCGGATAACGTAAACTTGTTTTTCTTGATTGATATTTTGCGTATCTTTTTAAAGCTTTGATAATTCGCTCAAAATCAGTTCCATTTAAGAACTTCTTAGAAATATTGGCAATATAATCTAACGCATTAATTGTATCTTTGCTAAGACTGATACTAGGCCTTTTATTTGAGTTAACACTTAAATCAATGCTTTGAACTAAAGGTAAATTTTCAATGGAATCTTTCATCCATGAATCTCGATAATCAGAGAGTTTTGAATTGAAGATCTCAACATTAGACTTATTGGGCAAATTAATCATTTCTTCAAGAGCTGAAAATAATTCATTCGCTAATTCGATTGATTGCTTATTCTTTTCCATAAAATTTGAGTCTAATTAATTCTTAGCTTTTCAGCGTTGTCTATATTCAATTTGTTTTCAAGATAGGTTTGTTCAGATATTTTAATTGCATGCAAAGCACTCTCATAAACGTCCTCTTCCTTAAGATCAGTGTGTCTTTTTTCAAATTCACCTTGAGAATAATCTTCCTTCAAGAGTGCAATTTTTGTCATGTTATAAATCGCAGCAACTAATGTATGTTTTTTAAAATGAGAGCAAGTATTAATAAAATCAGAGAAGTCTTTAAATTCAAATGAATTTATAATCTCGTCAGTAGTTTTTTTAAATTCCGATTTCCTATTATTTATATCTAGTATTGAGTTTAATAATTGAAGTTCGTTATTTAATTTAGATATCTTTTTTTTAATTTTTTTATCAAGCTTTTCTGAATTTTTAATGGTCATGATTTAGTTCCATCTAACTTTTTTGTTTTTGTGCATTACTGTGATAATTGAATCATCATTTCTAACAACTGCTATTGATAAAATATGTTTTTCATTTTTTTTAATGAACGAGGTATCAAGTTTTTTGATTTTATTGTTCCAAGCTTTCTTATTTATATACCTTTTTTGAAGTCCGTGAGTGTTATGGCTCAAACCATTCTGGGCTACAAAATAGATTGCCTCCATAGGAATTCCTCTTTGCTGCATCCTTACTAATGCATGATTTGTAAATGTAAAATTATTTGTTTTCATATCTTCATTATGCATAAAATTTTGCTAATTGCAAGAAAATATCGACTTATTAATCTAATTTTTTTATTTTACATAATAATTATAACGTAAATTAGCTTAATATGTTGATTTAGAAAATATTTATTAACTATTTACTGGTTAATTATTTTGTTCATTAAACGATTTAAAGGATATTAATGGTGCATCAGAGATAGATTTTTAGCTTAAAGCTAAACCAAGCAAGCATATTTGAACATTAAGAAGAAGTTTAGAGAAATATTTAAGGTAATCTTTTTTTATATATGATAGATATTCCTCCACTTTTCCCTAGACTCATTTAATGGCTCGAATTCATAGTGGTTAGGAGTCAATAGTCCTGTATCAAATTTGTAAGACTCAGAGCTGTTAATAAATGCTTCGTTGTATTCTTTATTAGCGGATACAACTTGTCGGAATGTCGATGTGAATTGCTTATCTATTTCTTCTTTATTGGCAGCGTGGATGTCCTCAGAATCATCATTAATTATCAATCCAAATAACTTCATTGCATTATCGAAGGTACATTCCCATGCAGAAACCAAATAACTCCAAGTGTATAAAAAATTCTGAATTTCCTTAGGATGCTCGTATATCGAACTACCAATATGGATAAGCATATCCACAGCAGTTTGTGTTTTCGCATAACTAGTAAATTTATGTCGAGCAATCTCAAGATCAGCAATTTTTTCTGCAATATCTTCAAAGAGTGCTTTTGCTTTTTGTGTGGTAACGGGTCCGTTACTTTGAATAGAGTCGAATGCACCTGAAGAAAATAGTCCTAAAAGACTCTCAAGCTTTTTTATTGCATTCGTTAGTAGGTAGTCAGGATGCTCGGTATTAGCATATGGTTCATAATAATTTGTAATGTAATCAAGCTCGTCAATGATTGCAAAATGGGTCACAGATTCTTCTAAATCTAGATCTTTTGACAATGACAACAATCTTTCAGGTTCAGTGCGTTTAAGAGCACCTCGAACGTACATGACGCTTCCTTTCAGAAACTGACTCGCAGAAGGATAATTTCTATCATTGATAATATCTTGGCTGTTTAAGCGATCTGCAAGACCCAATACATGCTCACAAAAGCGATGTCTTGAAGAAAGAACCTTCATGTCATCCTCGGTAATATCTCCTTCAAGAGTTTCAAGATAGCTTTCAACATCTGATGAAAGCCAATATGCATAATTAACAAGAGCTTCTGTAAGGTGATAATGAATGGCAGCATCTTTGGTAAATTCTTTAAAATTGATCATCTTTATTAATTAATTTCTTCAAGTATTATTCAATGGAGTATAGCTTCTAGCTGGCATAAATACTGATTGATCGCTTGGACTAGAAATAACATATAAATGATTTTTTGCCCTGGTGGCAGCAACGTATAAAAGCCTTCTCTCCTCTTCATCTGCAATAGCTTCATATTGTGATGGATCATCACAAAAAATCGCTGAAAGCTCTCTATCTGGATGTTTAAGTGGGAACATTCTGGAGTTTGTCTCTAATAAAAAAACAGTATCTGCTTGACCTCCTTTTACAGTATGAATAGTTTTAAATTTAATAAGTTTTTTAAGCTTATCTTCAGTTTCCTTGCGACCTTCTTTAATTCCTAGTTTTTGTAACTTCTTTGTTACCCGCATGATTATGAGTCTTAGTAAATGTGTTTCAACGCTTTCATTGTTAATTTCCTTAGTTCTGCAAAGTAAGAAAATTTTTTTTTCAAAATTATAGATGCTCATATTTTGAGAATTATTTTTTTGATTTAGCTGATCTTTAACAATCTCAAAAATCTTATCTGTTAAAAATTTATTGTATTTAGCAAGTTTAAAATTATCGTCATACTTATTTTTTTCTTGATCTAAAAAAGTATTGTATGACTTTACCTCTTCAAATTTTAGATCTTTGAAAACACTATGAATATCAATGTAGCTAACCTTTCCATTCCCCCTAGGCGTAAATGCTTTAGCTGCTTTGCCTTTACCTGTCATGATGGTATTACCGTAATCAACTATCTCCTTTCCACTCCTAAAATTTGTAATAATAAAGCTTCTATCGGATGGTAAGAAAATCTCTTCAAATGAATTAAAAATGGAAACTTTAGCACCCATAAATGAGTTAATAGATTGCCAGTCATCTCCCACAACTATTAACTGAATGCATGGATTAATCTTAAGAATTATTTTAATTAACTGAAGAAATCCCTCATTGGTATCTTGAAATTCATCAACAAATAAATATTTTAGATCTTTGATCAGATGAAGGTTGTTTCCTTTTTCAAGTTCCTGAATTGCAAGCTCAATATAATCTGCAAACTCTAACACTTTTGCACTAATTTTCTCATGATGGACCTTTCGCCTAAACAAAGAAGCCATCTCAAGAAAAATCTTTGACCTTTCAGATAATTCATCAGCATAACGCTTAATTTTTTTATTAAGTTCATCAGGATCAATACGATTATTTTTTACATTCTGCATGTAACTTATCAATGCATGAAGGACCTTTGATTCAAAAATATTCTCCATTTTTTTCATAACTTCCTCTTGAGAAAGTCGCTTTAAATGTTCACCAGTTAAGTCGTAAATCTTTTGATGAAATAGCTTATAAAAATCTTCTTTGATTTGCTGAAAGGTCTTTGCTTTGACCTCGTCATAATTAGCAGTTCCATAAATATCATCAAGGAAGGTTTCTAGAAGAGTTTGATCTGTCTTTTGATTCCAATAAGTTAACTTCTGGAGACGTTCTTTTTTATAATTTTCCAGATCAAAAGGTGCTGTATGACTGTCATTTACTCCGCTAACGGGATTATAAATTCCCCAGTTTTCAATATAAATTTTCCTACCTTGAGTGTCTGTTAAAAAGTTAAGTGTGAAATCAGGTCTATAAACAACATTTTCTTCATAAAGATAAATTGACGGCTCATATGTATATTTCTGATCATGCTCAAAGAAAAAATCTCCAATGAGCTTTTCGCCCAATGACTTAACTGCAATATTGTCTAAAGTAAGCAAATGCGCTTCTGACCTTGCCCTAAAATAGTCTTCGTCACTTGTATAAGCGGCTCTATCGTAACGCTCAAGAGTATCTATATTGGGAGAAGTAATCGAAGATAAATACTCAAAAAATAATGAGCTAAAAACGTCATCATCAAAAGCGTTAAGATAAATTTTCTTATAAAACTCTTCCTGCTCATAATCTTTTACAACATCTGCCTCACCTATTCTTTCTATAGCTACCTGTTGGGCAAATGAATGAAATGTATGAACATTTTTCGATTTAATTTCTTTGGGGTTCTTTTTCAAATCTTTTGCTAAGTCATTTGAAACGTCTTTTCTAACATCTTTATTGAACGCCAAGAAAAGAAACTCGTCTTTATGAATCTTATTTAAGTTATACAGGAGCTTAATCTTGTTTATTACGGTTGTTGTTTTACCTGAACCTGCTCGAGCTGAAACAATCTGGTGCTTAACATCCGTAATTAAAGTCATTCCCTGATCATCGCTAATTTCATCTGTATCAAGAGCTGCTTTTAGCCTATCCAGAATTATCGAGTTTATTTGTGGTTCAAATTTGGATTTGAGATTAATTTTATTTAAATCATTCTTTATATCTAATAACTCACTATTTTTTGCAATTTGTAAGCCAGCTGCACTTTCAATATCTTCTTCATAAATATCAAATTCAGCGGTTAAATCTAGCTGAAGTGAGCCTAAGATACTTTTCGCTTCTGATATTTCGTTGTTTTTAATATGCGATTCTATGTTTTTCTTAAATCTAATTACCGCAGATTTATATGATGATTCAAAAAACTTAACCACCTCAGATTCTAAATCTGGAAACTCCTTAATAGACCTTTTTTTGAGGGCAGTAGATTCAAAAAAATTACCTTTTTCATTTAATTTCTCGATATTTAAAAGGTATTTAAAATAAATTTTGAACTCATTTGAGCAAGTCTCTAGAAATTTATTGAACTCAGCATCAGACCCTCTAGCATTAGAGATCAGTTGAAATTGTGCAGCGGTTGCTTTATTTACCGCTGAAGACTTTAACTTTTCTCCTCTTAAAACTTCATTAACAAAATTAGATTGATCAGTTTTATCTTTTGAATAAAAAAGATAGAGCTTGAACAGGGCTTGCTTTATTCCCCTTGAGTATTTGAGGTTTTTAGAATGCAACTAGTAAACGATCCCTGCGGTTATAAGCAGAAATAAAAACATGACAACGTAGATTAATTCCATGGTGTAAGCATAGATAGCTAAAGTAGCAAGGCTTGGGAGCACAGCATCCATGGCGTAATCATTTAAATGGTTAATTTTTGCTGTGGAGTAGTCAATAATCTCCTGAGTGGTTTGCTTGACCCTTTCAGCAAATAGAA
>MDSZ01234801.1_pt1 | contig 13198 bp, 10 predicted proteins | sample 811201 | NCBI WGS metagenome assembly MDSZ01 (sample SAMN05326647, study PRJNA326480) | marine metagenome | isolation source: seawater | place: Indian Ocean: North | collected 2010
AATTCCTTGAGTGTGTAAGCGTTATAAGTTGCAGACTGCCCGGCGTAATCGCAGGAATAAAAGACACCATTTGCCCATCCTTTAAAGAACTCCTGTTGCTTCCCGAGGATCTCTTCTTCCTCGGCGAACCACAGCTCTCCAAAATATCCAGTAACAGTCCATTTGGTATCAATATATTGAGCATTCAAAATTGATGGAAAGGTTAAAATTAACGCCACCAAAGCAGTACTTTTTACCATTTTATATATTGATTTCATAAAGCTATTCGACTGTAACCGATTTCGCCAGATTGCGCGGTTGGTCAACATCGGTTCCTTTTTCAAAGGCCGTGAGATAGGCCAGGATTTGCACAGGAACCGACAGCAATACCGGCGCAAGCAGCGGGTCGACATTCGGCACGGTGATCACAGTTTCAGCGAAATCGACGGCACTGGCGGCCCGCTCCTCGGTGATCAGGATGATTCGGCCGCCGCGGGCGCTGGCCTCCTGAAGGTTGCTGGCCGCCTTGCCCATCACCTCGTCCGCCGCCAGAAGCGCCACCACAGGGAGCCCCTCTTCGATCAGCGCGATCGGACCATGCTTCATCTCGCCGGAGGCAAAGCCCTCCGCATGGATATAGCTGAGCTCTTTCAGCTTGAGCGCCCCTTCCAGCGCCACCGGGAACAACACGTCCCGTCCCAGATAGAGGGCGGAACGCGCCGCGGTCAGCGAATGGGCAAGCGGCCTGATCCCGTCAAACAGGCGTAGGGTGCGGCCGATCATTGACGGCAATCTCTGAATGGCGGCATGAATCTCGTCACGGCGCGCCTCATCGATCTCGCCCCTGGCCTCGGCAAGCGCCACGGCAAAGCTGATCAGCGCCGTCAACTGGGCGGTAAAGGCCTTGGTGCTGGCAACGCCGATTTCCGGCCCGGCCCGCGTCGGCATCACAAGATCGGCTTCACGCGCGATGGTGCTTCCCGGCACATTGACAAGCCCGATCGTGCGCAGCCCCGCCTCGCCCGCATGCCGCATGGCCATCAGCGTATCCAGGCTTTCCCCGGACTGCGAAATGGCGACAGCGCAGCTGAACGCGCCGGTCACCGGCTTTCTGTAGCGATATTCCGAGGCGATCTCACAGCTCACCGGAACACGGGCCAGCGATTCAATCCAGTAGCGCGCCACCATCGCCGCATAATGGCTTGTCCCGGCCGCCAGCATGACGATGCCGTCGACGGCGGCCAGTTCCTCGCGCGGCAGGGGTGTCGACAGCTTGCCATCCGGCCCTGTCATCGCCGCCAGCGTATGCGCGATGGCGTCGGGCTGTTCATGGATTTCCTTTTCCATGAAATGCCGGTAGCCGCCCTTGTCGACTACACCCTGGCTTGCCGCGACAATCACCACCTCGCGATTCACCGGGGTGCCATCCGCATCAAAGACCTCGGCCCCGTCCGGGCAGATCACGGCAAAATCATTGTCTTTCAGATAGATGACATTACGGGTTAGGTGGGACAGCGCCATCGCATCCGACCCGATGAAACAGGCGTCCTCGCCAAGCCCGATGGCAAGCGGCGAGGCGTTGCGCGCCACGATCATCATGTCCGGGTGGTCGACATGCATGGCCGCCAGCGCATAGGTTCCCTCGATCTGGGACAGGACATGCTCGCCAGCCTGTTGCGGAGTCAACCCGGAGTCAAAGGCGTCAAGGAACAGATGGGCAAGGACTTCTGAGTCGGTTTCACTGGCAAAGCTGTGGCCCTTGCCTTCAAGGTCACGACGCAGGCTGACATGGTTTTCGATGATGCCGTTATGGACGATCGCAACCTTGTCACCGGCGACATGCGGATGGGCATTTCGCTCTGACACGCCACCATGGGTGGCCCACCGGGTATGCCCGAGACCGGAACGCCCGGACAATGGCGCGTCGCGCATTCGCTCGGACAGGTTGCGAAGCTTGCCGACCGCCCGGTTCATGACGAAACCGCCTTCGACGTGGGTCACGATGCCGGAACTGTCATATCCCCGATATTCAAGTCGCTTCAGCGAATCAAGAATTGTCTCCGAACAATCCTCCAGCCCCACAACACCAACAATTCCGCACATGAAGAAAATCCGTTTTTTTGAAAATCCAAGGCCCGGAGGCAAATCTTTGACCACATGATGGGGCCAGACAATAGCGGCAGAAACCCGGCGAACAAAGCATCAAAACCATATGTCTGCCCACAGGATGACGGATATCCGCTTTTCAAGCCGTTGTCATTGAAGGTTTGTGCCGGTTCGGCTTATATAGCGCTATGAGTTTCACCGCCATCATTCTCGCTGCCGGCAAGGGCACACGTATGAAATCAGCCCTGCCGAAGCCGCTTCACCGGGTTGGCGGCCATGCCATGCTTGCCTGGTCCATCGACGCCGCCCGTGCGGCGGGCGCGGACCGGATCGTCACCGTGCTGTCCCCCGGATCGGACGACATCCAGAGCTGGCTTGACGGCGCCCCCTTCGCCATTCAGCAGGACCAGCTGGGCACCGGCGATGCCGTCGCCGCGGCGCGTGATGCGGCCGGCGATGAGGAGGGGGTCGCGATCGTCATGTTTGCCGATACGCCGCTTGTTTCGGCCGCAAGCCTGAAAAGGCTGGCAGAAGGTGTCGAGGCCGGTGCCGGCATCGTCATCGCCGGGTTTGAACCGGACAATCCGGCCGGGTACGGGCGGCTTGTGCAGGACAAGGACGGCCGTGTCAGCCGGATCGTGGAAGACCGGGATGCCAGCGCCGGCGAGCGCGAGATCGGATTGTGCAATGGCGGCATCATGGCCGTTCGCCGCGAATCGCTATTCGGCTGGCTTGACCGGGTCACGAATGACAATGCAAAGGGCGAATATTACCTGACAGACATTGTCGCGCTCGCCAATGAAGACGGCGTTCCGGTTATCCATGTCGTTGTCGGTGAGCATGATGTCATGGGCATCAATGACCGCGCGGATCTGGCCCGTGCCGAGGCGGCGCTTCAGGGCAGGCTGCGGCAAGCGGCGATGGAGGCGGGCATCACCCTGATCGCGCCCGAAACCGTATTCCTGTCGGCGGACGCGGTGATCGAACGCGATGTGATCATCGAGCCGCATGTCGTCATCGGGGCCGGATGCCATATCGGCGAAGGCACGATCATCCATGCTTTTTCCCACCTGGAAGGGGCGCGGCTGGGCGCCTGCTGCGTCATCGGTCCCTATGCCAGGCTACGGCCGGGCACCGATGCCGGCGACGGGGTGAAGATCGGCAATTTCGTCGAGGTCAAGAAATCCCGTCTTGGCGAAGGGGCCAAGGCCAACCATCTCACCTATGTCGGGGATGCCGAGGTCGGTGCCGAGGCCAATATCGGGGCCGGCACCATCACCTGCAATTATGACGGGTTCGGCAAATACCGTACATTGATTGGTGACGGTGCCTTCATCGGATCAAATTCATCGCTTGTGGCACCGGTCAGCATCGGCGCGGGCGCGATCATCGGGGCCGGCAGCACCATCACCGAGGATGTCGGCGACAACGCCATCGCCGTGGCCCGCGCCGACACCAGAGAACAGCCGGCCGCCGCCGGCAAGTTCCGTGACAAGCGACGCGCTGGAAAAGACAGAAAGGGCTGATGCCAGATGGATGCAAGTGCCACCGCGGCTACCCTTGTCGACCTTCAGAATCGAACCATACTGGTCATCGGCGACGTGATGCTGGACCGGTTCATCGACGGGTCCGTGTCGCGCATCTCGCCGGAAGCGCCGGTACCGATCCTTGAAAAAAGCCGGGAAAATGAAATGCCTGGCGGCGCGGCCAATGTGGCCTGCAACCTGGCCAGCCTTGGCTGTGATGTCAGGCTTGTCGCCATCACCGGCAACGATCCGCAGGGCCGCAAGATTGCCGGCCTGCTTGGTGCCAACATGGCAATCGATTTTCACCAGGTGATCGACAAAGACAGGCCCACCACGACGAAGACAAGGTTCCGCGCGGACGGGCAGCAGGTGCTGCGGTTTGATGAGGAAGTCGCCTACCCGGCGTCCGGTCAGATCCAGCAACAGCTTCATGACACCTTCACCGCCGCGCTGGCCGACATCGATCTGGTGATCATTTCAGATTACGCCAAGGGATGTGTGCCGCCAGGCCTGGTCAACAGGCTCACAAAGGCGGCGCAGGATGCCGGCAAGATGGTCGTTATCGACCCGAAACTTGGCGATTTCGGCGCCTATGCCGATGCCAGCCTGCTGACCCCCAACCTGTCCGAGCTCCGCAATACAGGCGACGTCGAAGGCGACAGTCTTGAAGAGATCGCCGCAGGTGCCAGCGCGCTTGCCGGCAAACACAGGGTCGAGGCCATCCTTGTCACGCTCAGCGCCCGTGGCATGCTGCTGGCCCATGCCGACGGCAGCTGGCACCATGCGCCGGCGCAGGCGCGCGAGGTGTTCGACGTGTCGGGCGCCGGCGACACGGTGATCGCGATGGTCTCAGCCGCACTAGCAGGCGGCACGCCGATGGACAAGGCGGTGGCGGTTGCCAACATCGCGGCAAGCGTTGTTGTCGGCAAATCGGGAACCGCCATCGCCAGCCCGGGCGAGATCATCCTGATGGCCGGCGCGAAGACACCCCCAACCGACTGGGCACATTGGGGCATCACCTGCACGGGCTGGCGCGAGAGTGGCCAGAGCGTCGGATTCGCCAATGGCTGTTTCGACCTTTTGCATCCCGGCCATATCTACCTTCTGCAGCAGGCGGCAAGCCAGTGTGACAAGCTGATCGTCGGGTTGAACAGCGATGAGTCGGTGCGCCGCCTGAAGGGCGAGACCCGCCCGGTCCAGACAGCCGAACAACGCGCCGCCGCGCTGCAGGCCCTGGACTTCATAGACGGGGTCGCGGTCTTTGGCGAAGACACGCCGCTGGAACTGATCACCACGCTGCAGCCGGATTTCATCTTCAAGGGGGGCGACTATCGCCCTGAAGATGTCGTCGGCCGCGACGTCGTCGCCGCGCGAGGGGGAGATGTGATCATCATCCCCACACTTGGCAGCCATTCCAGCACAGGCCTGATCACCGCCCAGACATAAGCCGGCCTAGACAGCGTCCGCCCTGCCCGCGCGTGTTTCGGCCTCGATATTGGCTTCGATGGCTTTCTCGAACTCACGAAGACGCTTGTAGACACTGGCAAGCTCGACGATGGTCGGCCAGCTTTTGAACAGATATTGCATCGAACCTTCAACACGGCCGAAGGCCCGGATGATCTGCTGCATCACGCCAAGAGTCACCGCACCGGACACGATCGCCGGCGCGAGGAAGATATAGGCCACCAGCACATTGGTCTGCAGGTAGGCAAGCCTGCCGACATTGAAATAGAGATAGCGGATATAGCTCAGGAAGTGGATCGAGCGGACGTCATCAAACAGTTCTTCCAGCGATTTTGGCCGCACCGACCCGTCATCCTCGGCGATGACAAGAAGCTTTCGATAGGCGGCCTCCTTCTTCTGAAGATCATATTCGATACCGACAAGGCGAAGAATCCACGCCAGCACCACCATCAGGAAGGTGCCGCCGATCGCCCAGATGATGGCACCTGTGACAAGGCCATATTCCCAGTCGCCAAACCACATGATGGTAACACCTGCGCCAAGCCCCATCAGGATCGGCAGAAATTCGATCAGTACCAGGATGCTCTCGATCAACGAAGTGCCGAGCCCCTCGACAATACGCGAGAATTTGATCGTGTCTTCCTGTACGCGCTGCGCCGCCCCCTCGATGGAACGCGCCTTGTCGTAGACCTCGTGGTACCATTCCACCATCGCCGTGCGCCAGCGGAACAGGAAATGGCTTGTCAGGAAGCTTGTGGCAAGGCCAAGCGAAATGGCCAGCGCGGCCAGTTTGCCAAAACTCAACAGCCCGCCGACATATTCATCCATGGTGACGGCGTTCGGCTCGCCAAGGGCTTTCTGGATCATGTCATAGAAGTCGCCGAACCATTCATTGATCCGCACATCGATCTGAACCTGAACCCAGAGAGACCCGAGAATGACAATTGAACCCACATAGGCCCAGACAGCCCATTTTGGCGTGGTAAAAAATCTGAACATGCGAAGTGTCTCCCCAGAAAAACCCTGACCTGCCTTGCAAATAAGAGGAACGTCAGCAGATTGCACGTCTGTGCGTCAATGAGCCCGGACCCGCCGGCACCGCCTGCGCCTAATCCTGTTCCGGCCTGTCGTGAACAACAGCGCTTGTGACAACACCAAGCCCCAGGAATACGGTCAGCATCGCCGTGCCACCATAGGAAATCAAAGGCAATGGCGCGCCGACAACCGGCAGCAGCCCGGTCACCATCGCCACATTCACAAACACATAGAGGAACAGCATCATCGCCACGCCGACACAGGTCAGCTGCGCGAACCGGCTTCCCACCCGGAAGCTGATGGCCAACACTCCCCCAATAAGAAGAAGATAGAGGCCAAGAATGAACATGTTGCCGACAAGCCCGAATTCCTCGCCAATCATGGTGAAGACGAAGTCGGTCTGCTTTTCGGGAAGATAGTTCAGCTGGCTCTGGCTTCCCATCAGGAACCCCTTGCCGAACAACCCGCCAGAGCCGAGCGCAATCTTGGACTGGGTGATCTGATAGCCGGCGCCAAGCTTGTCGCTTTCCGGGTTCAGGAAGGTCATCACCCGCGCCTTTTGATAAGGGTAGAGCTGGGACCACATCACCGGCGCCGCCGCGGCAAGTCCGATGATCGACACCAGGATGTAGCGCCAGGGCAGGCCGGCGACGAACAGCACCGTCAGCGAGCCAAGCGCCAGCGCCAGCGCCGTGCCGAGGTCAGGCTGCTCGACGATCAGGATGAAAGGCACCGCGATGATCACAAGCGGCGGCAGATAGGTCAGGATTGACCGCATCTTTTCCAGTGGCTGGCTGTCGAAATAGCGCGCCAGGGCAAGCACCACCGCGATTTTGGTGGGTTCGGAGGGCTGAAAGGTAAAGCTGCCTATGGTGATCCAGCGCGCCACGCTGCCACCGCTACCGATGCCAAGAAGCACAATCAGCACCACCACCGACATCAGATAGACAGGGTAGGCCCAGATTCGCATGATGCGAAAATCAATGAAGGCCAGAACCAGCATCATCGCCGCTCCCACACCGCCACGGACGGCGTGCCTGCCGGCCCAGGGGGTCCATGACCCTTCCGACGCCGAATAGAGGGCCAGCGAACCGACAATCACAAGGACCCCGGCGACGAACAGTACATGCCACGGGATGCGCAGGATGGTCTTCAGGATGCTGACGGTCTCGGTCGCCATCACGCCCGGTCCCGAATCTCGAGAACCCGCTGCAGCGTCGCCTTCGCAATGGGCGCCGCCATCGATGATCCGCTGCCGCCATGCTCGACGACCACGGCAACCGCATAGCGCGGGTTCTGCACCGGCGCATAGCCAACGAACAGCGCGTGATCACGCTCCTTCCACGGCCGTTCGATATTCTTGGTGATGCCCGCCTCACGCTGTTCCTTGGTGATCCGCTTGACCTGCACAGTGCCAGTCTTGCCGGCCATGCCGCCAAGACCGGTGGGAAGATTATGCGCCCTCGCCGTACCGAGGCTGCCATGCATCACCTTGAACATGCCCTTGCGGACAATGCGGAGCGCCACCGGCGAGATATTCAGCGGCGCGAACTCCGGCTCGCCCGCAACCGCGCGAAGCGACGGCGTCACCGCCTTCGTGCCGCTGGCAAGCCGCGCGGTCATCACTGCCAGTTGCAGCGGTGTCGTCAGAACATATCCCTGGCCGATGGAAGCCACCACGGTCTCGCCCGGGGTCCAGACAACCCCGTGCGTCGCCAGCTTCCATTCGTGATTTGGGATAATGCCCTGCTTTTCGCCGGGAATATCGATTCCGGTCACATCACCGAGTCCAAGCCGGTTGGCCATATCCTTGATCCGCTGGATTCCGGTCTTCAGGGCAACCTCGTAGAAATAGACATCGCAGGACCGCTCCAGCGCGCTGACCACATTCACCGTTCCATGACCATCCTCGAGCCAGCAGTGGAATGTGGCATTTCCGAGCTCCATGCTGCCATTACAGAAATGGCGTGTCCCTTCGGTGATGATTCCAGCCTCGAGCGCGGCAAGCGCCACCACCATCTTGAAGGTCGATCCCGGGGCATAGAGCCCCGCTGTCACACGATTGAGAAGCGGATTGCGCGGATGCTCGTTCAGCCGCCGCCAGTCGCGGGTCAGCAGCCGGTCCGTGAATATATTCGGGTCATAGGTCGGCGAGGACACCATCGACAGGATTTCACCATTGGTGATGTCGATAACCACGACGGCCCCCGATTCCGGCGGCGTGATCTTGCCGATCTCGTCACGAAGCAGCATGTTCTCGCCAGAGGCCAGATGCTGTTTCAGTTCACGGTTGCCGGCAATGGCGCGCTGCACCTCCGGGGCTGACATGTCGACGGGATCGGATTTGCCGCGCCGCAGGATTTCGGTGACATGCTGCTGCAGCCCTATATCCAGCGCCAGCCTCACATCCCCGCCGGATTCCGGCTCGAAGTCGCGGAAGACACGGATCGGACGGCCACGGGCATTGACCTCCACCCGCTCGGCCCCGGGCAAACCGCGAAGCTCCGGCTCAAGAGCGTATTCGACACCGATCTTTCCGGTGGCGAGGTCGGGAAGCTCGCCAAGCGACCTGTCCTGTTCGATCTCGCGGCTTGTCAGTGGCGACACATAGCCGGTGACATGACCCGTCAGCGCACCCTGCGGGTAAATCCGCCGCAGCGATTTCTCGAAGGTCACACCGGGAAGATAGGCCGACCGGATGGCGAGCCGTGAAAGTTCTCGTTGTGTCAGGCTTTCGCGAATCAGGATCGGACGGAAGGACGGCCCCTTGCGCGCCTTCTCAAGCACCTGCGCGATCACATCCTCATTGAGGTCGATCAGCGAGGCGAGCTGCGCCAGAGCCTTGTCCACATCGCCGGCATAAAGCGGCGTGATGTGAAGAAGATAGGATTCAGCGTTGCCGGCCAGTAGCCGCATCTCGCGGTCGACAAGCCGCCCTCGGCGGGGCGGCACCACCCGATGGTCGAACTGGTTGCGGTCCGACAGCCGCTTGTAGCGGTTGTTCTGCGCTACCTGCAGCTGGTAGAGCCGGCCCGACAGGAAGCTGGTAACCAGCAGCATGCCGCTTCCCAGAAGGAAGGTGCGGCGTCCGGTGACGCGCCGCGTTTCCTTTTGTTTGACCTTCTTGCTCATGTCGAGCTCTTGATCCGGTTGAACGCCATATTCATCGCCGACAGGATAACATATCCGATCGGGAACAGGATCATCGTCACGCCGATCTGGAAGGCAACAGGCGTGAGGGCCGGAATGGCCAGGTTCAGGGCGCAGAAGGCCAGAAGCTGAAACAGCATCACACCCACCGTGACAACGCTGAACTCCAACCATAGATCGCGGAATTCGCCCTGAAGAAGCTTCGGCCGGCGGATGTTCATCACGAACACGACCGCGATATAGGCGGTGGCTCGCCCGCCGATGAGGTCGGAGAACAACAGGTCGCTGGCAAGGCCGATCAGAAAGCCGCTGACCAGCGCGACATATTTCTCGTGATGAAGCGACACCCAGTAGAGGAAGATCAGCGACAGCAACGGTGTTGCGCCATAGAAGGACGGCCAGAGGGCAAGGCTTCCCTCGAAAATCGCCAGCACGATCCCGAAAAACACCACCAGGAACTGAAACGGCCAGTCGGAATCGATCTCCGCCTTCTGGAAGAAGCGGCCGCGCGGCGTCATTGTCTCTCACCAGCGGCATTCACGCCCTCGAACAGGCGGGTATTGTCGGATTCCGGCAGTGGCGTGTAATACTCCTCAAGCGCAAGATTTCCAAGGTCGATCCCTTCGGTGCCGCCAACAAGGATTGACACATAGCCCAGGTTGCGCAGATCGACCGCCGGCATGACCCGCACCAAATCATCCTGCACCATATCGACCCGGCCCACCGGCACACCTGCCGGCAGGACGCCGCCATGCCCCGATGTCAGCACCAGCTCGCCGACTTTCGGAGACGCCTCTTCGGGAAGAAAGCGAAGCGACAGGAACGGCCCGTTATTGCCGACCGTCACCCCTGGCCAGGAGGAGGATGACAGGATCACGGGAATCTGGGCGTTGATATCGCTGATCATGAGCACGCGCGAGTAGGTTGCCCCAACATCGACCACAAGACCGACAAGCCCGTCGGCAGTCACGACCGGATTGCCCATCTCGATCCCCTGATCGCTGCCATTGGCGACAAGAACGGTGTGGGCGAAGGCACCACCCGGGGCGGTCACGGCACGCGCTGTCAGCGGACGTCGGCGGTCTGGCGCCACCGCGCCGGCAACGCTGCGAAGCTGCCTGTTTTCACTTTCCAGGATCTCGGCCCGGCGACGCCAGCGTTTCAGCATCGCGTTTTCTGCCTGAAGCCGGACATTCTCGGCACGAAGCGAGGCGACCGTACGGATGCCCTGCGCCATGGTCTCGATGCCGCGGACAGGTGCCGAGACAAGATCGACAAAGGGAGCAACGAAATCATTCAACCCCATGCGCGCCGAACGCAGGGCGTTCAGGTCAAGCTTGCCAAGAAACATCAGTGAAAAACTGAAGACAACAAGAAGGGTATGCGCGATACGGCGCTGCCTGATCTTTGCCTTGTCAGACGCGCGCATGGACCAGAAGGCTCCCTATGCGCCGATCAGAACATTCCTGAGGGTCCGAAGCTCCTCAAGGCACCGTCCGGTGCCAAGCGCGACACAGGACAGCGGGTCATCTGCAATCGAGATCGGAAGGCCGGTGGCATCGCGAAGCACACCGTCGATATCGCGGAGCAGCGCGCCGCCGCCCGTCATCACAATGCCCTTCTCGACAATATCGGCGGCCAATTCAGGCGGAGCCTGCTCCAGCGCCATCTTCACACCGTCGACAATCTGCCTGACCGGGTCCGAGATGGCTTCCGCCACCTGTGCCTCGGTGATCGTGATTTCCTTGGGAACGCCGTTGACGAGATCGCGGCCACGGACCTCGATCTTCACGCCGGTGCTTTTCTCCGGCTTGCGGGCAACCCCGATGTTCTTCTTGATCCGCTCGGCACTCGCCTCACCGATCAACAGGTTATGCGTGCGGCGCATATATGCGATGATCGCCTCGTCGATCTTGTCACCACCGACGCGGACCGAATGGGCAAACACGATGTTGCCAAGCGACAGGATCGCCACCTCGGTGGTGCCGCCGCCGATATCAACGACCATGGACCCGGACGGTTCGGTCACCGGAAGCGAGGCGCCGATCGCGGCCGCCATCGGCTCTTCAATCAGGAAGACGCGGCGGGCCCCGGCGGCCTCGGCCGATTCCTGGATGGCGCGGCGTTCGACAGCGGTGGAGCCGGACGGCACGCAGATGATCACCTGCGGGCTGGAGAAGTTCAGCCTGCCATTCACCTTGCGGATGAAGTGCTTGATCATTTCCTCGGCGACCTCGAAGTCGGCGATCACACCGTCGGCCATCGGCCGGATGGCGCGAATGTTGCCCGGGGTCTTGCCGAGCATGACCTTGGCTTCCTCGCCGACAGCCAGCACCTGGGTGCGGCCGCGCACCTCTGCCATGGCGACGACCGAAGGCTCATCAAGGACGACGCCTTTGCCTTTGACATAGACGAGGGTGTTCGCCGTACCAAGGTCAATGCCGATGTCGGCCGTGAAAATATCAAGCACCGATCTGAACATGCAAACTCCCCTGCGTAGCCATTTCGGCCCGTTCAAAATACAACACCGGCGACGAAATCACTTCCTCGTCGCCGAATTGTACATTTTGTAGCTGATAAATAAGGCGAAATCTAGTTCTTCGCCTTGTCAACCAGACGGTTCGCACCGATCCACGGCATCATGCCGCGAAGTTCCTCGCCAACCTTTTCGATCGGGTGCTCCGCATTACGGCGGCGCGTGGCCTTGAAGCTGGTCTGGTGGACGCGGTTTTCCAGCATCCAGTCACGGGTGAACCGGCCGGACTGGATGTCTTCCAGAACGCGCTTCATCTCGGCCTTGGTCTCGTCGGTGATGATCCGCGGGCCGGTAACATATTCGCCATATTCGGCTGTGTTCGAGATCGAGTAGTTCATGTTGGCGATGCCGCCCTCATAGATGAGGTCAACAATCAGCTTCACCTCGTGGAGGCACTCGAAATAAGCCATCTCGGGGGCATAACCGGCTTCGACCAGAGTCTCGTAACCAGCCTTGATCAGTTCCACAAGGCCGCCACACAGGACCGCCTGCTCGCCGAACAGGTCGGTTTCGCACTCTTCCTGGAAGGTGGTCTCGATGATGCCCGACCGGCCACCACCAACAGCAGAGGCGTAGGACAGGCCAACCTCATGGGCGTTGCCCGAGGCGTCCTGGTGGACCGCCAGCAGGCAGGGGACACCACCGCCCCGCACATATTCGGACCGCACCGTATGGCCCGGGCCCTTCGGCGCGATCATCAGGCAGTCGATGTCGGCGCGCGGCTCGATCAGGTTGAAATGGACATTCAGACCATGCGCGAAGGCGATGGCGGCGCCGGGACGGATGTTGGCGGCAATCTCGTCGCGATAAATGTCGGCCTGGAGCTCGTCGGGGGTCAGCATCATCACCATGTCGCCCCAGACGGCCGCCTCGGCCACATCCATGACCTTGAAGCCGGCGTCGGCTGCCTTCGCGCGGCTGGAGGAATCGGAACGAAGGGCGACGGCCACGTCCGCAACACCACTGTCTTTCAGGTTGGCGGCATGGGCATGACCCTGGCTGCCATAGCCAACGATGACGACCTTCTTCTTCTTGATAAGGCCGACATCGGCGTCACGATCATAATAGACTCGCATGGACTTGGTTCTCCTTCGTGAAATTGGCCGCCCGCGCTGTGGCCGGCGTCCACCATGGAATATGGCAGACAGCCCAGGACGAGCCTCTGCATGAGTGAATTCAGTGGCTGCCAGATGATGGCCAGCCTGCCCGGCTATTTCGCCTCCAGGTCAATGCAGTTGCCGCGCGAAATCGCGGACACTCCGGTGCGTGCAACCTCGACGCTGCCAAGCGAGCGCATCAGGTTGACAAAAGCGTCGACCTTCGAGGAATTGCCTGTCACCTCAAATACAAAACTATCCAGCGTGCTGTCCAGTGTCCGTGCGCGGAAAGTGTCGGCAATACG
>MDSZ01039294.1_pt1 | contig 13197 bp, 11 predicted proteins | sample 811201 | NCBI WGS metagenome assembly MDSZ01 (sample SAMN05326647, study PRJNA326480) | marine metagenome | isolation source: seawater | place: Indian Ocean: North | collected 2010
ATCTAGTTGCGAAGTTCCGAAAGATTCGACCCTGACGCTAACCGGTTCTGCAACTCCGATGACGTAAGCTAACTGGATTTCACAACGGTCTGCCAACCCTGCTGCCACAACATGCTTCGCAGCCCACCTTGCAGCATATGCTGCAGACCTATCGACCTTGGAAGGATCCTTACCTGAAAATGCCCCACCTCCATGGCGGCCCATGCCCCCATAGGTGTCGACAATTATCTTTCGACCAGTTAGGCCAGCATCTGCATATGGTCCACCCGGGTCTGCGAAACGACCTGTTCCGTTAACCACAAGGCGATATCCACCTTCTAGAAGTTGAGAAGGAATTGCGTGTTCGACGACGTGTTCTCTAATCTGCTCGGTGACAAACTCTCTCTCTTTGTTCTCATCTCCACCGAATTGATTCTTCAATGCATCATCGTGCTGAATAGCAATTACAACAGTGTGAACGCTCTTTGGCATTCCAGAATCATCGTACTCAACGGTAACCTGACTCTTTGCATCAGGCCTCGACCAAGGGAGAGTTCCATCCTCTCGAACCGTGGTCATACGCCTAGTCAATCTCTGTGATAATGCTGCGGCCAGAGGGAAATATCGACCAGTTAATTCGCCATAGTTTTCAGTCTCAGTGCAAGCATATCCAAACATCAAACCCTGGTCACCAGCACCTTGTTCCTCATTGTTTACACCTTGCGAAATATTTGCTGCCTGCGCAGTGATTTTCTGCACGACCTTGCATCTTTCACTTGATGTTGCATCGAAACCGATGGCATGATCATCATATCCAATTGCTGCAGCAGTCGTTCTAGCAATCGATTCGTAATCTGGATGCTGCCCAGAAAGAGTGACTTCTCCAGCAAGAAGAATCAATCCTTGATTTTCATCTCCTTTGACACTGGTTTCGACCGCAACCCTCGCGTTTGGGTCCACAGCAAGACAAGCGTCAACAATAGCATCGCTGATGGCATCGCACAGCTTGTCAGGATGGCCTGACGCCACGCTCTCAGAGGTGAACAGTACGCCTGCCATGGTCCAATGGCGGCAAGCGGAGCCATATCAAGACTATGCATTCGTTAGGCGATGACTTCATGTCGTGAACAGTACCGCCGATATTCATGGCGAGAGATACTGTCTGGCACCCGACCTCGTTTAGGACTCATACACTTGGCCAAATTCAGACCGAAGGTTCTGAACTTGTTGGAACCGAAGTCACTATCTGCGGATATATGGAAGCTAATCGTGGAAAAGGAAAGATTTGTTTCATGGATTTGAGAGATGGAACAGGACGCTGTCAAGTATTCCTAAAGCAAGGTGGAGTTAGTGACCAAGAACTTGAAACCGCACAGACGCTTTCACGTGAATCCACAGTTCAGGTCACCGGAGAGGTCGCTCAGAAGCGCCCTCCTAAAGTCGCTGAAGGAGAACCAACTCCTCCTCCTACATTCGAAGTCGTAGCGAAGACATTCACCGTACTTGCACAAGCTGCAACCCCTCTGCCACTGGGCGTAACCGACACAGTTTCCATCGGATTGGACACACGTTTGGACAACCGTTTCCTCGATCTACGCAGAGCGCATGTAAACGCTATGTTCACTCTTCGTGCACGCGTATTGCAGTACGGTCGTGAGCATTTGATCACTGAAGGATTCAAGGAAATCAATTCTCCAAAGATTATCGCTTCCGCTTCCGAGGGAGGAACCAACCTATTCCCAATGATGTATTTCGACACACCAGCTTTCCTTTCACAGAGCCCACAATTGTACAAGCAATTGACAGTTCTTGGAGGTATGGAAAGAGTGTTTGAAATCGGGCCTGCATTCAGAGCAGAAAAACACGACACATATCGACACCTGAACGAATTCATTTCCTTCGATATCGAAGGTGCTTGGATGAACGATAACGATGTAATGGGAGTACAAGAGCGTATGATTCACCACATCTGGAAGTCTGTAGCTGAGAATGATATGGAGCAGTTCGATATTATCAACGAATACAGAGAAAGTCAGGGCGAAGACCCAATCACTGTTGAAGTTCCAAGCCTACCTTTCCCACGAATTGAATACTGTGATGCAATCAAGATGATTCAGGATGCGGGAGAGGAGATTACATGGGGAGATGACATCGATTCATCACACTGTGATATCATCGCTGCAAAGTATCCAGGATTCCACTTCTTGCCTCGCTGGCCAATGTCGATGAAGCCGTTCTACATCCATGCCGTAGAAGGTGAACTCGGTTCTACCGGTGAACAATTGAGTCGTGGATTCGATTTGAACTATGGTCGAGATGAAATGACTAGCGGGGGACAGCGTGAGCATCGTGTTGACGTTCTCGAACAGAACCTGCGAAACATGGAACTCGACCCATCTGACTTCACATTCTACACAGATGGTTTCCGATATGGAGCACCTCCGCATGCGGGTTGGGGACTTGGAGTTGCACGTTTGCTGATGGTACTAACCGGAAGTCGTAACGTGAGAGAAACTGTTCTGTTCCCAAGAGATCGACAACGTGTCACTCCCTGAGTTGATCAGATGGCCGTCGACCGCATGCAGTGGGGCGCAGAAGATTGGCAATTTGCAGATTTGTACATGCCAGATGACCCCTCGCCATATCAGAAAGACCAGGGCATTCCTTGTGTGATGCTGATTCATGGTGGATTCTGGAAGGAAAAGTACGACCTTGGTTTGATGGCACCTATCGCAGAAGATCTAGCTGAGAATGGAATCGCTGCTTGGAACATCGAATTCAAGCGCTGGTCAGAGGGTGATGAAGGAGTTTGGACTGACACCCTTTCCGATGTGATGAGGGCGTGGGGACAACTCGCCTTACTTCCGGGGATAGATATGGTCCGCTCGATGATAATGGGACATTCCGCAGGTGGACAATTGGCTTTGATGATGGGAGCTGTAGCAGAAACAAAACCTTGGTTGACAATCGCTCAATCCCCTATTGCCGATACCGTCGCTGCTGACCATGCCAAACTTTCTGATGATGGTGATGCAGTACGTCGTTGGATGGGATGCTCGCCCGAAGGAAATGAAGAGTTATGGCGCAGAGTCAATCCTATTGAGAATCCACCAAATTCTCCCGTCTTGCTAATCCATGGCAAATCAGATCAAGTCGTACCATGGAGCCAATCCGACTCGTATGTTAGAGCGATGAAAGCAAAAGGAACCGATGTCCAAACATTGTGGCTACCCGGTGACCATTATTCCATTATCGACGTTGCAAGTGATGATTGGTTGTCACAACTTGATGCAATTACGGATTGGCTTTGACCAAACAGATTCAAACCTACGATACTCCTCGGAGTGTCATGGACTGGCTAGGAGACGACTTCCCCTTCAGTACGACCGCCCTTAGCGGCAAGCATGCAATCGTATGCGGTGCTTCCAAAGGAATCGGTGCCGCTACTGCCAAAATGTTGGCAAAGGCGGGCGCCAGAGTAACTGCGATTAGTCGCAATCCACAGTCTCTTGTTGACTCTCTCTCAGGCGAAGGACACGTTGCAATCAGCCTTGATTTAGAGGACCAAGTTTCAATTGGCAAATTCATTTCTTCAATTGAAGAATGCCACATTCTAATCAACAATGCAGCTGGACCTCCAGGAGGTCCACTTCTATCAAACAGCATCGAAGATTTCGAGGCTCCATTCAAGCGTCATCTTCACGCTTCACACACACTCGCTCAAGGCTTGGTCCCAATCATGGAATCATCAGGATACGGTCGAATTGTCAACATCATCTCGACATCGGTTAGAGAACCAATTCCCAATATTGGACTTTCAAACACTCTTCGTGGCGCAATGGCATCTTGGGCTAAGTCTCTTTCCAGAGAACTTCCAGAGTGTATCACAATCAACAATGTTCTACCAGGGTTCACCGATACCGACCGCTTAGGTTCGCTAGCATCATCGATTAACGAGAAAACCGGGAAGAGTATTGAGGAAATTCATCAAGGCTGGATGTCACAAGTACCAATCAATCGTTTGATTGATCCACTTGAGACCGGAGCTGCAATCGCATATCTCTGCATGCCAATTTCTGGCGGAATCAGAGGAGTCTCTCTCGCTGTTGACGGCGGTAGAATGCGCTCAATTTGAGGTGAGCAAATGGCAGAAATGAATATGCAACAAGCAGAAGAATTTCTCGAAATGTTTGCAGAAGGAGAAAACATCGAGGCGATTAACACGTCTCTAGCACTACATCTTGTCGACCTATCTCGTGAACTTGGGAGGGATGCTCTCGTCGCAAGATTGCTAGACCACGCTGCTAAAGTTGCAGATTCGCAAGAAGACCAAGGTTGGTGTCAGTTCGAGTTACTCAAGCACCAAGGGGCGAGCAAAGACGAGATTATCGGTCTGGGAATGCAGGCTGAATCCGATGAACTCAAAGGACTCGCTGCAGGTATTTTCCATCACGTTTCATTGATGAGTTTAGGCAGTGATGAAGCCGCAACATTTGCAAATCGTTCGATGCGATTGCGCGAAGAAGTCGATGATTTGGAAGGAATGATTTACGGCCATGCTCTTCTAGCACATATCTCAAAGGAATCTGGAGATTTTGAAACGAGTATTATGCACTTGCAAAAAAGATTGGACATTATTCCAGAGGCTGAGAAATTCGAACGCATGGAAGCCCTCGCTGATTTAGCTCATTCACATGCAAGTCTCGGCGAGGTAGAACAGGCGCAATCTATTCTGATTGAATCTCTGGAGATCGCCACCGAATTAGATGAACTATCCGGGATACTGGTCGCTCGCTGGGGCCTGGCGGATTTAGCAGAAATTTCGGACAATCCGCAAGAAGCTATGGTGCAACTCAGTGAGGTCATGACCGTGTTCATGGAAGCTGGAGCCGTAGTTCCAGAAGCGGTCAGAGAGAGAGTTGGCAAGTTGACCGGTTCAGAGTGAGGTTGATACCCTTCACCCCTCTCCCTGTGGGAGAGGGAGTTTATGGAGTTCGACATTTTCTTCTCGATTTCACAGACTCCAGACCACCTAGGTCACACTCCAACAGAGTCTGAAATGTTCTCAAATTATTTCGCTCAACTCGAAGTCGCAGACCGTCTCGGTTTCGGTGTTGCATGGCTTGCGCAAGCGCATTTGTCCACCCAAACTCAACAGATGAATAGTAAGCCAGTAGTTCCACATTGGAAAGGTGAAGTTGGCCTTTGTACCGATTTTTGCCAACTCGCTCTTGAATCATTTAGACGAACCGAAAGAATCGATGTCGGTTCTGCGGTGATCAGTATTCTTGCAGCTGGCGGCCCTATCGCTCAGGCTGAAAGAATTGCAAATACTGTACAATTCCTGTCCTTCATCGACCCGGACAGAAAATTGCACGTTGGATTTAGTGCTGGAAGATTTGAATTCATGGCACGCCCTTACGGCGTTGTTCCCAGAACCCCTGTGGAAGAGGCGTCTTGGCCAGCGTTGCGAGGACAAATCTTCATGGAAGCTAGTGAGATTTTCCTTAGGCTATTACGTGGAGATGTCATCAAGTCCGACGATATTCGCTCTACAACACTGACAAGGGATAATTTCCGTTCTGATGAAGATTGGTTAGCGGTACAGGAGGCTCACGGTTCCGCTGATGATGCAATAGATATCGAAAGGCGTTATGACTTCGAAGAGGTATCGATTGTTCCGACCAATTGGCCTCGTTCACAATTAGAACTTGTAGCAGGAACCCATGATCCTCGAGCGCAGGAATTTGTCAATCAATTCCTTCCAGTGAAGGTCTTCAACCTCTCGATTACCTCTCCTGAAATAATCGATTCAACCCATGAGAGAATGTCAAAACTATTCCATCCCGATGGTGGAGAATGGCAACGAAGGGACATGCCTCGAACAACATTCGTATTCCTCAATGCAGAACAGGGACTAACTCCCGAGGAACAATCTGCAGCCGCCAATGAAGAAGCGAGATTAGCACTCGGAGAATATTGGAAAGCCCTAGAGGGAACTCTCGACCCTTCCAAAGTTGAGAGGGCTGCGGATAATGCTCTAATTGGAAATCCAGCAGAAGTTGCTGCACAAATCAAGGAACGATTCCATCCCGATGACCGGCTGATGTGTTGGTTTGATTTCTTTAACCACGATAGCGAACGTGTCATTCGAAACATGGAAGCATGGTGGAGCGATGTTGTACCATTGTTGGAGGGAGAGTGATGGAGTTACGTCATGATGCAAACTCTGCTGTAGCCCCTGGCAAACCGGGTAGTGCAATCTATCCTGATTCTCCGCTCGGCGAAGATGTGGAGGGCATCCCAACTGGAAGGGATGTTGAATGGGAACCATTGGTAGATTACCGACGTAACGGTGTTTCTGAAACTACCATCCATGGGGCAGTAGCTTGGGCTCACGGTGATGAGGTGATACACTCCTTTGGCGGGAATGTACTATGCTATGGTCGTTCGATGATGAAGCCATTTATGCTCAAAGAATTCGTCAAAGAATTAGATGATCATTCCTGGGAACAAAAGGCTATTTCCGTCGCCAGTCACAACGGAGATACCGAACACGTCGCTGCAGCTCAATCTTTGCTGACAGAGGCAGAATGGCCGCTTATGCTAACCCCTCTAGATGTCCCATTGGTCCAGTTTGGACGTCAAGTTCGTAGACCAAGGCGCTGGTACCATACCTGCTCTGGAGAACATGCAGCAATCCTTGCCGGATGCAGAGCAAGGGGTTGGAATCGAGCAGGTTACACTCTACCGACTCATGAAGTGTTCAAGGCTTACATGAGACAATTGCGAAGATTCCTTGGTGAAGATTGGAAGCCTCTACGTATCGCTAAAGATGGATGCGGCCTTCCAACCGTATCCAATACCGTTGCAGAGTTAGCTCAAATTTACGCTGGCTTGGTGGCCGACAAGAATTCTGATTGGATTTGGGAAGCAATGTGTCGCCATCCAGACTTAGTTGGAGGATTCAATCGACTGGATTCAACCATTCTGAAAGCAGGAGAAGGGAAGGTCATCGCCAAAGAAGGAGCAGACGGTCTACTAGGTATGGCAATTGAGCATCCGGACTATCCAAAGGGACTTGGAATCATTATCAAAATCGCACATGGATGGAATTCTCAAGCTACTTGGTACGTAGCAAGAGCAATTCTAGGGTGCTTGGGAATCGAATTACGCAATCCATACCCGCTACATCGCCAAAAGGCGTTTATCGTCCCAAGCATTGTGCCAGAGGAATTACTACCAGTTCTCAAAACTATACCCACATGGGATGAATGGGATCCGGATCAAGACCGTTGGCACTACGAGGTGGATGCATGATCACGGTAGAAAATTTCGTCGGAGGAAATTTTGTTACTACTGCGGAGACATTCCATGACATCTCCCCTCTCGATGGCTCTGTCATCGCTTCAATTCCACGCACTAAGTCAGTAGAAAATGCAGTTGAGGCTGCCATTAACGCCCAGAGTTCTTGGGGTTCTCTTTCCAGAGAGGAACGCTGTGATTGGCTCGACAAGATTGCTGATGCCCTATCTGCAAACAAAGAGGAAATCGCTCGTTTGGAATCGTTGGATACTGGGAAGCCGCATGATGTCGCATTCAATGTGGATGCTGATCGCTCGATTAACAACTTCAGATTCTTTGCCCAATTTGGACGCGAAATGGAACAGGAAACCTTCGTGATGGATGATGCTATCAATCACGTGATTCGCAAACCGATTGGTGTTGTTGGACTAATTTCTCCGTGGAATCTTCCGTTGTATTTGCTGACTTGGAAGATTGCTCCTGCACTACTAATGGGCAATTCTGTAATCGCAAAACCTAGTGAAATCACACCATTAACTGCGCATTACCTTTCTCAAATTTGCAAAGAAATCGGCTTACCAGATGGCGTTCTAAACATAGTTCATGGCTACGGACCTGAAGTAGGACAAGCCATAGTTGAACATCCATCCATCAAAGCGATTTCATTTACTGGTGGAACTAGTACTGGCAGGATTGTTGCAGCTACTGCCGCTCCGATGTTCAAGAAACTCTCACTCGAATTGGGAGGAAAGAACGCCTCGATTATTCTTGAAGATGCAGATTTGGACAAAGCGGTCCCAGGGGTATTGCGTGCATCGTTCTTGAACTCTGGACAAATCTGCTTGTGTGGTTCAAGAGTTCTAATCCATTCTTCAATTTATGAGGAATTTATGCAGAGGTATCTGCAAGAGTTAGAATCATTTTCAATCGGTCCAGTAATTAGTACCGAACATCGTGACAAGGTGCTATCATACATTGAATTGGCTAAACAAGAAGGAGGTACAATCCTTGCTGGAGGAGTAGTTCCCGACAAAGCCGGTGCTTGGATTGAACCAACTGTAATCACAGGCCTATCTCACACTTCGAGAACTGCGACCGAGGAAATTTTTGGCCCGGTGGTAACCATCCACACATTCGATGAAGATAGTGAGGCTATCGAGATGGCAAACTGTACTGAATATGGACTTGCAGGAAGTGTGTGGTCCAAGGAAAAGGGATTCGAAATCGCAGAGCAAATCGACTCAGGAATGGTGTGGGTGAACACTTGGTTGCACCGTGATTTGCGCGTACCCTTTGGCGGGGTCAAAAATAGCGGAGTTGGCCGTGAAGGAGGGATGTGGTCCATCGGTTTCTTCAGCGAGGCAGTCAATATCTGCGTCAAGGAGGATTGAAGGCATCCAGCCTGTTCGCCAAATCAGGAGCGATTCAAATGTCGGTTCATAGCGAGGCCCGCAAGGTCACAACAAACACGCTTCAAGAGATGAAGCGTGCCGGTGAAAAAATCACCATGTTAACCGCATATGACTACAGTCTTGCCAAGTTGGTAGACCGTGGCGGCGTAGATGTAATTCTTGTTGGAGATTCAGCATCCAACGTAATGGCTGGAAGGGATACAACCGTTCCTATGAGCCTAGATCACATGATCTACCATGCACAATGTGTTGAGAGAGCGGTAGACCGTGCTCTAATCGTAGTTGACATGCCGTTCGGAACATACCAAGGCAACTCAGCAATCGCTCTAGAAAGCGCCATTCGAATTATGAAAGAATCTGGTGGCCATGCGGTCAAACTAGAAGGTGGAGCTGAAATTGTGGAGAGCATCCAAAGAATCCTGACCGCAGGAATTCCTGTTATGGGACACCTAGGACTCACACCTCAATCGATTTACAAATTTGGAACATATACTGTCCGAGCTAAGGAAGAAGAGGAAGCTGCGAAGTTGATTGCAGATGCAAAGTTACTCGAAGAAGCCGGTTGCTTCTCCATTGTCTTGGAGAAAATTCCAGCACACTTAGCAAAGGAAGTTAGCGAGGCGATTTCAATTCCAACAATCGGAATTGGAGCAGGTGTTGATTGCGATGGTCAAGTCTTGGTATTGCATGACATGCTTGGAATTACCACAGACTTCTCGCCTAGATTCCTTCGCAGATACCTCGACTTGGAGGGACAAATTACGGGCGCTGTAGAACAATACTGTGAAGATGTTCGTACTGGAGATTTCCCTAACTCTGAAGAATCGTACTAGAATAGTGCGTCATAGAGTAATGCGCCTGGAATTATCGAAAAGGCGATTCCAAAGCCGTGCCAGATCCCATATCTGAACGGAGGCAAATCGTATTTTGACCATGAAGAAGACATCCATACCCAGAACATGAACGGGATTGCTATGTTGCAATAGCTTTCACCGAGTAACCAAAATCCGGACATGGGTATGCAAACGATTGCAACTCCGCACAGGTGCTCATTCCACTTTCCAGATTTGGTCAATAGCCCAAGTAATGGAGAAACTACTACTGCTAAGATTAGAGCCAAACTCATTGGCGGTGCATATTCAAGAAAAAAGTGTGCACAGATAGCGACCAGGATGATGGCAAAGGTGGTTGGCCATATCACGTGACGGAATTTCAAGTCCATCGGACCCTCGGAAATCGGCTCGACTTCAACCTCCATGTTTGAGCCGACGAGTATCCGAATCATAGAAGGTGCGGAACCATCTGCACTCAATCATGGCGAAGGGAACTATCGTGGCGGGATGTCTTGCACCTCACCCCCCTCACCTAGTTTATGCAGAAAATCCACCACAAAATGAACCTAGTTCAGAAGGGGGATGGGAGCAACTTCGCTGGGGATATGAACGTCTCCGAAATTCTCTAAAAGACGTTGACTACGACGTAATCGTCATCTTATCTCCTCACTGGCAAACCTATGTTGGCACACATTTCATTGGACTTCCACGATGCACATCAAAGAGTGTTGACCCGGTATTCCCTAATTTATTCAGATTTGATTACGACTTAGAAATCGATGTTGATTTGGCTCGCTCGATACACGATGTGGCAAAAGACTCCGGAATGAGTGTAAAAATGATGGAAAATCCAGATTTCAGAGTCGATTATGGAACGATTGTTTCCTGCCATATGACCAGGCCAGAATGGGATAAGCCAATTGTTTCAATCTCATCTAATCGAGGATTATCATACTACTCTGTAGAGGTAATGCAGGAAATGATGCTCGAACTTGGAAGGGCTACAAGAAAGGCGATTGAAGAAAGTGGAAAGCGTTGCTTGCTACTAGCTAGTAACTCTCTTTCTCACCGCCACTTCGTAACCGAAACCAACCCGCCAGAAGACATGAGCAAGGAACATATCACCAGCCATGCAATGCATCTATGGGATATGCGAATGATCGATTTGATGAAACAAGGAAAGAGTCAACAAATTATCGATGAGATGCCAGAATTCTGTGACCAAGCAATCGCTGAAGCCGATGGAGGAGCACTTACTTGGCTACTATCGGCAATGGACATTCCAAGCCAGCCCGCTACTCTTCACGGGTATGGTACAATTATTGGGACTGGCAATGCGATAGTGGAATGGCCTTGTCGTGAATGGGGTGATGAATGATGTCTGGAGAGATTGTCAAGTCACTTATCGTACCCGCTCATCCACATCCAGTTCTGTGCCCAGAAAAGAACGAGGGCTGGCAAAAAGTACGCAACGCTTACGATGAAGCACGACGACAAATCGAGGAAACTGATGCTGATTTAATCATCATCTACTCGACACTTTGGCCGAGTGTAATCGGACACCAAATCCAAGCTGACCCTAACCCTGAATGGGTGATGGTCGATGCAGACTTCCACGACCTTGGTTCAATTCCATATTCGCTCAATATCGATGCTGATTTTGCTCATGCATGGGACGCTGCTAACAAGAAGCGTGGATTGGAATCAAGAACTGTAGCATACGAAGGATTCCCTATTGACGTAGGCTCTGTAGTCGCCCTACATCTTCTGAATCCAGACAACAGAATACCTGCAGTGATCTGTTCGACCAATGTATATTCAAACAGAGCAGAGACTACCGTACTTGCAAAAGCATGCATGGACGTTGTAAAATCACAAGGTCGCAAAGCGGTTGCAGTTTCGGTAATGAGTCTTTCAAACCGCATGTTTACTGAACCGATTGATCCTAGCGAAGACCGAATTCACTCATTGAAGGATGATGAATGGAATCGTAAGATTCTGGAATTCTTAGAAGAAGGAAGACTGGAAGATGTTGGACAATTGAGTAGGACAATTCATGACCAAATCCGAGTCAAGAAAGTTGTTGCATTCAAGCCGATGTGGTGGCTTTCTGCGATGAATGACAATCGCAATGACCTAACAGGTTCTGTATTAGCATACGAACCAATTCATGGTGCAGGAGCAGGAGTTGTAGTTCTAGATCCTGAATCAAACGGGACTGGCGACAAGGAATATGACGAAGATGATGTTGACTTCTATGGCGGAGATAGAAACGTGCTAGATGTTGTTGAAGACCATGGGGTTGAATTGCATACTCCGGTTGAATCCAAAGGTGCTGTCAACACCGACAAAGCACCCAAACCAGTTGGCGCATATCCGCATGCACGCAGAGAAGGAGACTTGCTGTATTTGTCAGGAGTTGGCCCTAGACAGCCTGGTGACAACTCAATTCCAGGTGGACCAATCAAAGATTCGTTTGGTAATCCCCAAGATTATGACATCAAAGCACAAACTCATGCAGTCGTTGAGAATGTTCGTAGAATTCTCGAGGAAGCTGGATCATCCCTAGACAAGGTCATCGATGTCACAACATTCCTCGTTGATATGGAAAGAGATTTCGCAGGTTACAATGAAGTTTGGGCGGAAACACTAGGGAAGTTTGGCCCAACAAGAACCACCCTTGCTATACGCGCCCTTCCAACTCCAATCGCTGTTGAAATGAAAGTCATCGCTAGAGCATAATTTCCGTTTTTCGGTAAATGTTGGAATTTTTATTGAGCAAGCAATAACTACTTTGTTCCCATCCTACTATTTAGTGGACTTAGCACTGCTGTTTTCCGGGGTCTTGTAATGGATTTGAAGAGAACTGCTGAACGACTCCTAAAAGGGGATGTCAAAGGGGCATTTGACGACTACAGCAACCAATTGGAGCGCAATATAGGGTTGACTGGAGTCATCATCATTTCATTATCTGCAATGCTTGGACCTGCCCTGTTCGTCCTACCTTCTCTATCTGCTGAGATTATGGGAGATGGTATGTGGTTGGCCTTTGTCCTGGCAGCAATTGTTGTTGTACCAGCGGCATTATCGAAATCCGAACTGGCCTCTGCTATGCCGAGTAGTGGTGGGACTTACATCTACATCGAGAGAACCTATGGTCCACTATTCGGAACCATAGCAGGACTCGGTTTGTGGTCATCATTCCTGCTCAAAGCCGCATTTTCATTGATTGGTTTTACAGCATACCTAGCCATAGTAACCGCATACCTAGACGTTGATGTTGAAATTACGACCGTCTCTTTGTGGGCATTATTTATTATCGTGATAATCAATATCCTTGGTGCCAAGAAAGTCAAAGCGATTCAAGCACCGATTCTTGGTGCCGCAATTTTGCTTCTGCTATGGATATCGGTGGTTGCAGCTTTTGATCCAGAAACCGATATGTCGCGTCCTTTCAAAGCCGCTTTCGAAACCGATGTGTGGACTATTGCTGAGACTACTGCATTCGTATTCGTGGCTTATGCCGGTGTCACCAAAGTCGCTGCAATTGCAGGAGAAGTTGTCGAACCTAGCAAGAACCTTCCAAGAGGAATGTTCCTTTCACTATTGATTGCTACAGTACTCTACGCATGGATTTGTTACATATTGATGGCAAGTCTAGAAAGTGG
>MDSZ01150797.1_pt1 | contig 13197 bp, 17 predicted proteins | sample 811201 | NCBI WGS metagenome assembly MDSZ01 (sample SAMN05326647, study PRJNA326480) | marine metagenome | isolation source: seawater | place: Indian Ocean: North | collected 2010
AGATGCGTGGCGTCAATCTCGAGTTCGACGGTGATCACATACATGGTCTGTCTCCCTGTCAACCGCCTGATCGGACCCGGTCCAGAAGGTCGCGTGTCACGGCATCCGTTCCCATGTCGCCGCCGAACTCCATGGGCCGCAGCGCGTTCGCGGCAAAGCCGGCCTCGACTTCATCTTCTATCAGCCTCGCCGCCGTTGCATAGGACTCAAGCCTGCAGCGCCCGGCAAGGTAATCCAGCATCATCGCGCCGCTGAGGATGGCCGCAAGCGGGTTGGCGCGGTCCTGGCCGGCGATGTCGGGGGCGGAGCCATGCGCCGGCTGGAACAGCCCGTTCGCGTCACCGATCTCGCCGCAGGCCGCCATGCCCATGCCGCCGACAAGCCCGCCGGCAAGGTCGGACAGGATGTCGCCAAACATGTTTTCCATGACCATCACATCGAATTCCCATGGCTGGCGGACCATGTCGAGCGCCATCGCGTCGACATAGCTGTAGCCGGTTTCGATCCCCGGGTGGCGCGCCGCTGTCTCGTCGAACAGGGTGCGGAAAAAGGCTTGTGACCTGAAGACATTCGCCTTGTCGACGCAGGTCAGCCTGCCGGCCTTGCCGCGCGCCTTGCGCCGTGCCGCCAGGCGGAAGGCGAATTCATGAAGCTTGCGGGTGGTGTCACCGCTGATCCGCATGATGTCGCTGACCGCGTCCGGGGCCGCCGGGTCCCCCTCGATGGGCGAGCGATCATGCACCGCCGCGCTGTAAAACAGCCCTTCGGTGGATTCGCGGATGATCACGAGGTCGAGCCCGGCCGCCCGCGGGTCCGCAAGGCGCTGCGGGGTGTTGGGATAGGCGCGCACCGGCCGGATTCCGGCATAGAGATGGAAGCGGTCGCGAAGCCGCAGATGCGGCGAGATTTCGGTGCCGTCCTCATGCCGGATCGATGGCAGGCCAATGGCCCCGAGGAAAATGGCGTCGGCATCACCGGCGCGGGTCTCGCCATCAGCCTCGATGTCCCGGCCGGTCTCGGCGAAATAGGCGGCCCCGGCATCGATATCATCGCAACGGAAGGCCGGCGCGCCGCAGCGGGCCAGCGCCGCGGCGGCCACCGCCAGGGCGGCCTCGGTTACATCGCTGCCGATGCCGTCGCCGCGAATCACCGCGACAAGCGGGGTGTCTGCCATGTCTGCTCTCCTGCGGGCAGGTGTCAGGCCAGGCCGACCTGCGGTTGCAACGGGATCATGTCATCGGCACGGCTGTCGATCAATGCTTCCAGACCGGCGCGCATGGCCGCATGCGCCGGGTCGTCATAGAGGTTGGTCATCTCGTGCGGGTCGGCGGCGAGGTCGTACATCTCGCCGGCCCCGCTGATCATGACAGCCTTTCCGCCCTTGACCTCGATGATGTTGAACTCCACGCCATTCGCCTCGCCAAGAAGATAGGCGATGTCGGCAATCTTCAGCGACATGGCGCCGAACCGGATGGTCTCGCCCGCCGCGGCGGCCTTGATGACGTCACCGAAATCCGCCCAGCCCTTGGATGTCTTTGCGACGATTCCCATCTGGAAGCCGGCGGTGGTGGTCAGGGGGGTGATGTCGGCCTGGGTGTAGCCGGCCTTCGGATTGGCGATCATGTTGCAGCCGTAGGTTTCGGTGACGGCGAGGCCGATCACCGTGCCGTCATTCGGCATATCCTTGATCTTCGCCGACAACTTGGCGCCGCCGCCGCCGGTGGCCTGTTCTGGAATGATGGTCCAGCCATGGTGCTTTTCCAGCTCCTCTGCAATCATGCGCGCCTGAGTGTCAGCGCCGCCGCCCGCAACAAAGCCAATCAGCATGGTGATGGGGCCGGCCGGTTTCCAGTCGGCAGCAGCGCCGGTGACAGCCATCAGAAGGAGTGCGCTAGCGGTTGCCAGTGAACGAAGCACGAATTTCATGGGTTCCTCCACAAACGAATATTTTCCATAATAAACTAAGTAATTACCTTGACCTGTCAACGACTAACAGGTCATATTTTACTACCTTCACGGAATGGATGCGCGATGACCGACAATCAACACGAGATCAATGCGGAAGATGGGTCGCCCGACGGGGCGCAATCTGGCACGGATTCATTGCAGGCCACCGATTTCTCGACCTTCCTGACTTTTCGCCTGTCACGGCTTCAGGCAAACCTAAATGCGCAGGCGGCAGACCTGCTGCGACGTCATGGGGGCGTGCCGCTGGCACACTGGCGTGTGCTGCTGATTCTGTTTGAGAATATGGCGACAACGCAGAAGGAAATTGTCGATGTGGCGGAGTTTGACAAGGGGCAGGTCAGCCGCATTGTCGAGCGTCTGATCGACGGAGGCTATCTTGTCAGCGAGAGCTATAATGCCGACAGGCGGGTGCGAAAACTCTTTCTGACCGAGGCTGCCCACCAGATGATCAACCGGCTCATTCCGGTGATGCGACGCCGGCATCAGCATCTGCGATCTCCTTTTTCGGAGGAAGATTTCGCGACCCTGTTTGATTTTCTTGACCGGCTTGATTCCGTTTCAACCAAGATAGAAGACGAGACCTGACCCACAGGCGTTGCCGTGCGTAACCTTCTTGTCATTCTGTCTGACGAACACCGGTTTGATGCCATGGGCTGCGCCGGTCATGATTTTGTGCAAACCCCGCACCTTGATTCGCTGGCAAGCCGCAGCCTACGCTTCACCAACGCCTACACGCCGTCGCCGATCTGCGTTCCGGCGCGTGCCGCTTTCGCCACCGGCCGCTATGTCCACCAGACTGGCCATTGGGATAATGCCTGCCCCTATACCGGCACCCCGCGGGGATGGGGGCACCAGCTTCAGGATGCGGGTATTCCCGTCGAGTCCATCGGCAAGCTTCACTATCGCGACCCGCAGGATGACAGCGGTTTCGACAGGCTTCACATCCCGATGATGGTACAGGACGGCATCGGCATGATCTGGGCCTCGATCCGGCATGAGGATGAGCGGCTTTTCGGGCGTGGCCGCATGCTTGGCACAGAAATCGGCGCCGGCGAAAGCGCCTATACCCGCTATGACGCGGCGGTCACCGCCCGCACGGTGGACTGGCTTCGCGACGCGGCCGATCGGCCGGCAGGATGGTGCCTCTATGTCGGGCTTGTCGCGCCGCATTTCCCGCTTGTCTGTCCGCAACCCTTTTATGACATCTACGACCGGATGGATTTGCCGGAACCCAAGCTTCATCCGTCCACCGGCTATCGGATGCATCCCTGGGTGGAAAGGCAGAACGCCATGATGGAATCGGAATCGCGCTTTGCTGACGCCGATGAGCGCCGCCGCGCGTTCGTCGCCTATTACGGGCTGATCAGCTGGCTCGACCATAATGTCGGACAGATCATGGCGGCGCTTGGCGAGGCCGGTCTTGCCGACGACACCACGGTGGTCTACAGCAGCGACCATGGCGACAATGTCGGCGCGCGTGGTCTGTGGGGCAAATCCAACATGTATCAGGAATCAGTGGCGGTTCCGATGCTTCTGTGCGACCCGAATCTGGCACCTGGAACCTGCGACACGCCGGTCTCGCTTGTCGATCTGGCGGCCACCATTCCGGCGCATTTCGGGATTCCGGCGGTTCCCGAGATGGTGGGGGACCCGCTTGTCGCGATCGCCGCCGCAGATGACGACCCGGACCGGGTTGTGTTCAGCGAATATCACGCCGTCGGTGCGGTGAACGGCGCCTTCATGCTGCGCAAGTGGCGGTACAAGCTGATCCATTATATCGGGTTCGAGGACGAGCTGTTCGACCTTGAGGCCGATCCCGAAGAGCTGGTCAATCTGGCGTCCGACCCGGCCCATGCCGGGGCGCTCGCCGCCCTGCATCAGGCGCTACGGGAGATTTGTGATCCGCAGGAGGTGAATGACCGCGCCCATGCCGAGCAGCGTGCCATGGTCGATGCGCTTGGCGGGCTTGATGCGGTGCGCGACCTTGGACCGAAAGGAGCCACCCCGCCTCCGAAGACCGGCGCCTGACCGTCACCTGATTAGGATCAGCCCCGCCGCTGCCTGGTGCGGCGCGCGGCCCCGTCCTCTTCTGCCTTTCGCGCCTCTTCGCTAAGTGCCGCGTCAAGCGCCTCGGCGCGCATGTTGAACAGGCGCGGCGCGAGGCTGCCGGCCCTCTCCATACCGCGGGACCTTGCCAGGCCGCTGAGCTTCTTCTTCACGTGATGCGGCTGCATCCGGCTGAGGTCGTCCGCCGACAGATCATGTTCGGCCACCAGCCGTCCCGAGGCCAGCGCCGCCTTCGCCAGTTCGTCGCCGGTGGCGGTGCGGATAATCACCGCATTGCTTCCCGGATCTGTCTTCGCGCCCTCGCGTGTCGGCGCGCCGCCATCCCAGTTGTCGGCGGCGGCGATGTCGGCCGCCTCACCGATGCCGTCGGCGCAGACCTTGCAGCGGAAGGGAAGCACCCACTGGCTGTCATCCTCGCCCCAGACATCCAGATAGTGATGCTCGGTGGCGCTGCCGTCGGCATGTTCGATGCGGGTCGGTCCCGGGCAGCCATGCCCGCGATAGCGCACGCCGGTGACGTCGTCAGGATCATGACCCATGCGCGCGGCGAACTGGCGAAAGCCGGCATCCGGCATATAGCCGCCACAGACCGGTGCCAGCCAGTAGTGGACAAGCCTGTTCACCCGCGGATCGCGATGCGCCAGGCGACGCAGGGCGTTGAGGTCGCAGGGCTTGGCGATCAGCGCGAAGGGCACGCCGCCATCGAGAAGCGCTCCGATATCGGCCAGCGCGGCTGTCGGGCCATAGCGTGATCCGGCTGCGGCCACCACCTCCTGCGGGGTGCGGCTGATTGTGGCCTCGCCAAAATGGGGTGGGTCGGCGGCGGCCCGGACATGCGCCACCATGCCGACCTCGCCGCTTTCCAGAATCTGGCAGGCCAGTGCTGTCAGCGCACCGCCGGTGGCGGCGACATGGCGCTGATGCGGATCACCGGCATGCGCCCGGAACAGGCGCATATGCGGGCCCCAGACAAGGTCGTTGTGCGCCGCCGCATCGGCAAGCGCGTGCGGCAAGCCTTCAAGGTTGAACCCCGGGCAGATGTCATAGACAAGATCCATCACCGCGTCATCGAGCGCCGGGCCGGCAAACGGGCGCGGCTCTCCGGTCTCGTCCCGTGCGAAGGACAGCGCGTCGGGACCGGCAACGGCGCTGCACAGCCCGCAGCCGAGGCACAGCCCGTCCGCAACGATCTTTTCAAGACGATCAAGCGCTGTCATCGATTGGCCTGCTTCCATGATCTGTTCCAAGGATCTGTTCGGGAGGTCCGGCGTTGAGGATTTTCCTTGCGCCCATGGTAATCCGCTTTAAGACCGGCATCAAAGGCTCCTATATGTTGCCTTGCCGGCCGGGTCGTGGTTCAACGGACCTGTCGCCAGAAACAGGGGTTTGTCATGGCCGTTTCCATCGATTGTGTTGTGGCAAGCCGGTCCCGGCTTGGCGAGGGCGCGGTCTGGGATGTTGATGATGCGCGCCTCTGGTGGGTCGATATCCGCGCCGGGCTGGTGCATTGCAATGATCCGGCCAGCGGCACGAATGACAGCTTCGAGGTCGGTGAACAGGTCAGCAGCCTGGCGCGCCGTGATGCCGGCGGGCTGGTGATCGCAACCGAAAGCGGGCTTTACCTGTTCGATCCAGCCGAGGGCACCAGGACCTGCCTTGCGACACCGGAGGCGCATCTCGAGGGCAACCGGTTCAATGACGGCACGACCGACCCGCAAGGCCGCTTCTGGGCCGGCACCATGCGCGATGACGGCGGCCAGCCGGAACGCCGGGGGTGGTTCTACCGGCTGGATGCCGACCATCAGGTCAGCCGGCATTTCGACCCTGTCTTCACCTCCAACGGGCTTGCCTTCTCACCGGATGGCAGGGTGATGTATTATGCCGACACCAACCGCGATGTTCAGACCGTCTGGGCCTGCGACTATGATCCGGACAGTGGCACGCCGTCGAACAGCCGCGTCTTCTTTCACTGTGGCGAGATCGCCGGCCGCCCCGACGGGGCCACGGTCGATGCCGACGGGTGTTACTGGTTTGCCGGGGTCGGTGGCTGGCAGGTGGTGCGGGTCACCCCGCAGGGCAGGCTGGACCGCGTCATCGAGATGCCGGTGGAAAAGCCGAGCAAGGTGATGTTCGGCGGGGCCGGTCTGGATGTGCTGTTCGTCACCTCGATTGGCGATGGCGTCGGGGACCGGTCAGGCCAGCCCGAGGCTGGCAGCCTGTTCGCCATCACCGGCACCGGCACCACGGGACTGCCGCAGGCCCGCTTCGTCGGGTGATTTCTGCCCCCAATCTGTGATATGTTTATTGCGTTTGAGTGGCCGCGTCGGGCGGCCGTGTGACCGGGATATGGAGCGATGGGCGAAGACAGGAACGAGAAGCTGCAGAAACTTCTGGAGTCGGAGTTCGAGGAAACCCTCAATGACATGATCGAGGCGGAGTTCAACGAGCCGATCCTGTCCGAGGAGATGCGCAAGCTCTACCGGAAGCAGCATCCCGACAGCCTCGACGGACGAATCTATTTTTCGAACCTGCTCCGCCTGCAGTCCGAGCTCATCAAGCTTCAGGACTGGGTGGTGGACACCAATGCCAAGATCCTGATCATCTGCGAGGGCCGGGACAGCGCCGGCAAGGGTGGGGTTATCAAACGCATCACGCAGCGGCTCGACCCGCGCGTCGCCCGGGTCGTGGCGCTTCAGAAGCCGTCCGAGCGGGAAATGTCGCAATGGTATTTCCAGCGTTATGTGCCGCATCTGCCGGCGGGGGGTGAGATGGTGCTGTTCGACAGGTCCTGGTATAACCGCGCCGGCGTCGAACGCGTGATGGGCTTTGCCTCCGGAGACGAGGTCGAACAGTTCTTCCAGGACGTGACCGAATTCGAGCGGATGCTGGTGCGGTCCGGAATCATTCTTCTGAAATACTGGTTCTCCATCACCGACGAGGAACAGCAGCTGCGGTTCAACATGCGGATTCACGACCCGATGAAACAGTGGAAGCTGTCGCCGATGGACCTGGAAAGCCGCATCCGGTGGGAGCAATATACCAAGGCCAAGGAAGATATGTTCGAGCGCACCTCGATCGATGAAGCGCCCTGGTACATCGTCGAGGGCAACGACAAGAAGCGCGAGAGGCTGAACTGCATGGAGCACATCCTCTCGAAAATCCCCTACCGGGACATCCCGCACGAGAAGGTGACCCTGCCCGAGCGTGTGTTCAACCCGGACTATGAACGGCGAACGCTTCCCGACGATCTCTATGTGCCGAAAATCTATTAGGCCCGATCCGCACGCCGGGCCGGTCTTGCGAGACGGCGCCGGGTCACCCGTCGCCTTTTGACTTTCCGGCCTCGACCTTCGGCATCCTTTTCAGAGGCGGGCTGTCGACAGCCCGGCCTTCCGGTTCGGTGAAGTCGACATCTTCGACACCACAGGAAATCGCAAAGCAGGCAAGCTCCACCGTCTTCGGAATGTCGACCCGCTTGCCGCGACGTTCGCCCTTCTCATAATACTGCACGGTGCGGAGCGTCAGGCCGAGCTTCTTTGCGGCCATTGTCTGGCTCAGGCTGAGGGTTTTTCGCCATCTCTTGAATTCTTTGGGTTTCATGGGTAACCTGACGCAAATATTGCGCAAATTTAACGCACATTTTGCATATGCTGCAAGGGGTCGGTATGAAGGTCGGTGCCATCGCCTATCGAAAGACGTCCAAGGGCATAGAGATTTGCCTTGTGAGCAGCCGTCGCCATCGCGGCAAACTGACGTTCCCGAAGGGCGCGTCGAAAACCGGCGAGAAGCCGGTGGCGGCGGCGAAGCGCGAGCTGTTTGAGGAAGCCGGCCTTCGCGGCAAGATCAAGCAGAAATCGCGGCCGATCTATTACCAGCCACGCACCAGCGGCCAGGAACCTATTCTGTATTTTCTGGTGAAGGTCACAGAGATCGCAGACAAGTGGCCCGAATCGAAAGTCAGGAAGCGGGTCTTCTCATCGCTTCGCGACATGCGCCGGTTGCCGCTCGGCGAAGCGCCGAGGCAGCTGCTGCAAAAACTCAGGCGTGTGCCGCGCCTTGCCAAGACCAGGCGCGATTCCATCAGTGATGTCACGGTGAAAACCAGGGCGGCCTGATCGCACATCTGATCGTCCATCTGGCCGCCTGTCTGGCTGGCGCGGCCTAGCCGGTCGCCGCCAGCCTGAGGCTGTCCGGATTGCGCATGGCCGCCAGATCAGTCCTGAGCGCTGCCGCCGGGTCACGTGTCTGCAGCGGCGCGTCACCGGCGATGGCATAGGCCCCTGTATAGAGATGGCACCGGACGCCCGCCGCGGTGGCGGCTGCCTGGCTGGCAGCAGTGTCTTCAATGGCAACGGCCTCCTGCGGCGTGATCCCCAGACGCGCGAGCGCAAGCTCGTAAACCTCACCATCCGGTTTTTCCCGAACCACATCGTCCTTGCTGGTGATCACGGCAAAATCCGACATGTCGAGATGGCCGGCAAGCGCGGCGCGGATCATGGCGACGGTGCGTGGGGTGGTGGTGGTGACAAAGCCGATCCGAAGGCCGGCGGCACGGGCGATGGCAAGGGTGGCGGCTATGCCGGGCCGCGGGGCCACGCCATTGGCCAGAAGCGCGGCAAAGCCATCCTGCTTGGTCTGGTGAATCCGTCTGATCTCCTTGTCGGACAGCGCGTCGCCGCCAAGAGTGCGAAGCCGGTTCTGCCCGCCTGGTGTGGCCAGATGCTGGCAATAGGTCGCGATGTTCCAGTGCCAGTCCACGCCATGGGTGGTAAAGGCTGAATTATAGGCCTGCCGCTGAAGCTCCGATGTTTCCGCCAGTACGCCGATGGATCCGAAAAGTAACGCCTTCATGGCCGCCTCCTGTGATTGGGACATGAGGTGGATATGAGATTTCGCGCCGGCCGTGGCCAGAGGCCAGCCGACAAAACAGTTTTCTGTCAGGAAGAGGCCTCGATGGATACCGAGGTCGACATGGCCTCGCGCTCGAAGGCAAGGACACATACGCCCGAGAAACGGCTCTGCTTGAAGATGAAGGCCTGATTGATGTCCTCGAGAAGGCCGGGAAGCTCCTGCTCGAAGCGGGTCATCGCGGCGACTTCCTCGAAGCGGACATTCACGGCAAGCTCGCCCTCCTTCCCGATGGTGACATGCAGCCCGTGAAAATCAAAGACGCTGATCCGGCCCTTGAGAAGATCGCACAGGCTCTGCGCGGCGATCTTGGCTTCGGATACCGAGGCGAACTTCAGCTGCAGCTGGGTCGAGAACATGGTCGCTACTCCAGCTTTCCGAGAAGATCGTCAAGACCGCCGCCCTGCGGTGCCAGGCTCTGGTCGCTGCCGCGGTAGGTCTCGGGCGCAAGGCCGAGCGCGCTGCGAAGGTCGGTGCCGTCGCGTGTCAGCTGCCAGCCGCCTTCAATGGCGGTGATGATGCCGTCGCGTTCCATCATGTCGATGACGTCGGGAAGCGCCGTGCCGCGCGCGCAGAAATCAAGAAAGCCGATCAGCTCGTCAAGGGTGCCATCCGGGGCAAACTGCCTGAACTTGGCAAGCATCGTGGCGACACGCGATGCGGTCAGGTTGCTCTGGTCCACCATCATCTGGATCTGCGCGGCGGCCGTCGTGGCAAGCTTGCGCATCAGCCTGACCTGGCTGTTGGTCAGCGACAGCGGTTCGGGATGGGTGCCGCACAGGGTGCCGAGGACGACACCGTCGGCGGTGTTCAGCGGAAACCCGGCATAGCCGCGGCAGTTCAGCGGCGGCTTGGTCAGCGGTGTGCCGGCAAAGCGCGGGTCGGCGTTGGCATCCGGCACCAGCACCGGTTCCGGTGACAGAAGCGCGTACTGGCAGAAGGTCATGTCCTGTGGGACGCCAAGAAGCGGGTCAAAATTCTGGCCGGCACCGCTGATGGTGTATTGGCACGCACCGTCGAGAAGGTTCAGCATGGCGTTGTCGCACCGCATGATCAGCTTCGCCACTTCGGTGAAAATCTCGAACTGCGCGCTGACATTGCGGCCGATCAGCCCGGTTTCATTGACCCTTGTGGCGCGAAGCGCCTCATTGTCAGGCGCCGGTGCCGGCGTCACCTTTGCCGATGTGGCGATGGCAAGGCCAAGCTTCATGACATTTCCAAGCCCCTGCGCCTTTATGGCTCTTCGCAACGACATCAACGAACCTCACGTAACTGCCTTGCCAGTGTCAGCCCGGCCGCCCCGCAAGTCCAGTGGCATCTCGTCACTGCGCTGACGGCGGCGGCCGCGCGCCTAGCCGGAAAATGCGACAGCCGCGCCACCGATGGCCAGAACCAGCCCAAGCCGGCCAGACTGGACAAGCCGCTTCATCAGCGCGGCGTTCGGCGGCCGCTTGGCCTTGATGGCCTGATGAACATGAAGATTGGCATAGGCTGAAATGCCGAGAACAATGGCGGCCCCCAGCAGCTTGACATGAAACGCGCCGTTGATCGCCATGCCGCCATAGATTAGGTAGGACAGGCCGATTCCGGTGACCCACAGCGCGACAATCGACCCCAGGCCGATATAGCCGAGAAGCGCGAAGGCCTTGCCGATATAAGGCGGCGGGGCCTCGCCGGCGCGGAGATAGGCGGCCTGGATCACACCGCTGCCGACGGTCACGCCCCCGGCGAACAGGATCGAGAAGAAATGCAGGATTTTCAGAACGACTTCCATGGTTTCGGACTCCCCTCTTAAAGGCCGGTTAACCGCGCCGACACCTTCAAAGGCTACACTAATTTCTAATGAAGATTGATTCGAATTAGAGTCTTAATTCCTTTAATCTCAGCGCTCCTGACGTGCGTTTTGTTGTGGACTGGAATACAAATTTCCTTGTTTTGGTTCGTGCCCCATCTGCTTCCCCTTCATCCGCTATCCTTGACCAGCCCGCCGGTATGCCTGTCGCGGCTGGCGGCTTGACTGTGCCTTGTTGTCATGCTCGGCCTGTCCGCCGGCGTCGCGCATGCCAAGCCCGACGCATCGCTTCCCTCGCGCGCGGACCGGACGCTTGTGCCTGCCAGTCGGACCATTGTAACGATTTCCTGCAATCGACCGACACGGAAAGCTCGCCGAATGTCGACGACCCCACCAGCATCGGGTCGATCCCCACCGGCATAAAGCTCGGCACCGAGGATTTCTTCATCCTTACCGAGGCCGAACGTGACGCGCTGTTCGATCCGGGCGTGACCGCAAACGGCACATTTCGCGTGATCTATTCCGGCGCTGAGGCAGGCACCGGCAGCCCGGCAGGAAGCTGGGACATCGACCAGACGGTCAATGTCGACTATAAGAGCCGCGCCATCACCGTCAATGGCACGGTCAGCGCCAACAGCATCGGCTATTTCGACGGGGGCAGCGACAGCTTCACCTATCAGAACAGCATGGCCTATACCGACACCGAGCTTGGCACCTATTCGGTGTTCGGCAAGACGTCCAGCACAAACGCCAATGCCACCTATGAGCTGAAGAACACCAACGGCGACACGGTTCATGTCGACATTCATGACCAGGTCGGTTTCATGAAGGACGCGAACAGCGTGAACGCCGCGCTGATCAATACGAATATCACCCCGTCGGCGGGAAATCCGTTCGGTTACAAGGATGACACCAACCAGCTGATCCAGCAGCGCTGGCGTCTTCTCGAGCCGAAATAGGGCGCGCCGGGACAGCAGGCCTCAGATCAGGTCGCCTTCGGACACGCCGATCTTGGCCATGGCCTGTTCATTCAGCGCCTGCAGCGCCCGCAACACCTCGAGATGCGAGCTGGCAAGCCCGTCATGTTCAAAGGTTTCGATCACCACACCGCTATTGTTGTTGGCGCGCATCAGAAAGCGGCTATAGCCGCCATCCTGGCTTGTCTTCGCCACCGCCTCGATCAGCGGCCAGATGGAAGGCGCCAGCAGGGTAAAGGTGATCGTCCGGCAATACATCAGTCGATACCCGCGACCTGCATCGACGAGACATAGGCCCCCATGCGTTCATGGCCATATTCGAACACCTCTTTATAGGTGGCCGAATCATAGGCCCGCGCCCAGGTGATATTGGAAAAGTTGCCGGTCGAATAGACGATGTTGACCATGGCCTCGATGGCGTTGTCATCCGCGGCGCTGGCTACGGAAATGAAATTGAAATCCATGCCGTTGGTGAAAACGAATTCATGAACGGTGATGTTGAAGGCGTCAAAGAAGGGCTGAAGAAGTTCAAGCCTGTTCTGCGGCTTGTTCAGCATCGCGGCGGCGAAATCGGCACTTGTCTTCCCGTAGATCAGATATTTGTTCATGGCTCACTCCGTTTTGCAGTGCTGAAGAACAGCGGCCGGACAAATGACGCGGTCAGGCATGGCGCGGCGGCATGACGAAAGTCGCCATTCCCGCCGCGCTACCTCTGCCGCGCTTCGTTTCGGGTAGTGGACAGCAGTGCCATGCGCGCCCCGGCGCAGCGTCTCTAGTTCGCCGACACCTCGGCCTTGATGGCCTCGGCCTCGTAATTGAAGATGTAGACGCCGGCGAAAGTGTCCTCTTTGTAGACCATGGTCTCCTTGAGGTCCCGGAACACTTCGGCCGCCTTGGTTTCGAAGATCTTCAGATCATCGCTTGTCTCGAACTTCGTCTGGATTGACAGGCTGCCACATTTGCCGATGGAAATGTTCAGCGAGCGCATGTTGTTGCTCACAATCAGCTTGCCGAAGGCATCGGAGATGAAGGAGGCCGCCACCTTGGCTTCTGCCACTCCGTTGAACTTGAAATTGAAAATTTTCGCAAACATGGTCAGTCAATCTCCGCAAACAACTCGTCGAGCAACGCGTCCGCCTCGCTGCCATCCATCTTGATCCGCTTCATCGCCTTCTGCTGAAGGTTCATGTCGAACTGCAGCTTGCGGCCGGCCTCGGTCAGTTGCACCCGGCCCCCGTCATCCGCCTCGGCAAGACCAACCTTGATGATGCCGGTGGCATCATCGGCCGTCACATTCAGCTCCGAGCAGAGCGACACATAGATCTTGAAGTCATCAAGACCGAACCCGGCATCGACCTTCTGGAAATGCGACAGCGCCTCGAGCATGCGCTGCGATGTCAGCTCCTTCTGCTTGATCTGCAGGTCCAGCATATGCGCGATGCTGCTGGTGATCTTCTTGACCTGCGAAATCTGCTCGTCATTCAG
>MDSZ01179256.1_pt1 | contig 13197 bp, 14 predicted proteins | sample 811201 | NCBI WGS metagenome assembly MDSZ01 (sample SAMN05326647, study PRJNA326480) | marine metagenome | isolation source: seawater | place: Indian Ocean: North | collected 2010
AGCCGTATGTGCATAAAGAAAAATATCGAGAATTGAATACTTCTTACTTGTCTATTTTAAAATTGTGAATTGGAAATAACATATCATCCAACATTAAAAATAAATATTAACATATGAAATTCATCACCCTATTATTAGCCAGTTTCTTTTTTGCCGCTTCTGTCTTTGCTGGTTGTCCGGCCAAAACAATCAATGGAAAGGTAGTCAGCTTTGACTCCGATTCCAAGACGCTCACCGTCAAACAAGGAAAGCGAGAAAAACAGATTAAAGTATCCAGTAGCACTCAGCTGGATGGTTTTGAATGTCCCACAAAACTGGCAGCCGGTGACAAGGTCTCAGTAGACGGCTGCAATTGTTCCAGCAAGAAGGCAAAGAAAATAGCCTTGGCTCAGAAATAATTCGAGCAATACCACAATTTTGCAAAAGCCCTCCGCTTGGAGGGCTTTTTTATTTGGGATAGTAAGGCTTATGAAATCCTCTGCCCCGTTTGCATATTGGATTTCCTGAGTACCCCTCCTTTGGGGCCGAATAGACAACATGGTATAAAAAGAATTGATCCAACGAGTGCCATCGACGCGGAAATAGGAAAGTCCGTCCAATGTGCCAAGTGGATTCCTCCAATGGAATATAAAATAGACCAAGGTACACAACTGATAAGAATAGGAGGCAACCGATCAAAAAGAAAAGCGGAGGATACCGAGGGGAGGATCATCATTGCCAGTACCAGAATTACTCCAACTGACTCAAAGGATGCCACGATCACTAAGGCCAGAAGCAACATCAATCCATACTGCACACAAAGAACCGGCATACCCAGTGATTTTGCGAGACTGAGATCAAAACTGGTAACCAACAAAAGCCTGTAAAGGACAAAGGATGAGATTACCGTTGTCAGGCAAACCAGCCCGGTGCTCCAAATAGATTGGTTACCCAAAGTATAGTTCCAAAGTTTTAGTTCCTTCTCCAATGGAATTAAGCCAATGTCACCATATAGAACGCATGCAGGGTCCAGGTGAACATTGCCTGCCTGCAGGCTAAGCAAAACGATACCCAGGGCAAAAAAAGAGGTAAATGTAAGGCCCATGGCAGCATCCTCTCTAAGGGGCGTTCTGGTGCTTAACCATTCGATGGATACGCCGCACCCTAATCCAGCCAGGCATGCGCCAATCCACATGGGCCCAGGAGAAAGACTGCCGGTAAACAGATAGGCGAGGACAATACCCGGTAGAATGCCGTGACTAATCGCATCTCCGAGCAGGGCCATTCTGCGAATTACCACGAAAGTTCCTACAAGTCCGCAGCTCAAACAAACCAAGCTGCCCATGATCATAATTTGTAAGTTCCACGAAACCTGGGATGGAGTTTCCCAGGGCCCCTGCAGTATTTCCCAGAAAAAACTCATTATTGGATGGAGCTCGACGGGGAAGACGCCCAACCACGATCAATATCATCCCGGCCAGGGATAGGTTTGCCGTGTGGATCCATTCTTGGATTTTCAAGAATACGCTCAAGCTGACGAACGGTTTTTTCTCCAATAATATGCTCAATTTTTTCGGCATCGTCGTGAACATGATCAGGGGCGTAAGAGGCTTCATTCGTAAGATAAAGCTCCCATAATCTATGATTCCGGATCATCCGACAGGCCACCTCCCAGCCACTTGGGGTGAGTGAGATCATGTTTTCAGACGGCAATTCATTGGGCTGATCTTGGGTTTTAGCTGTGCGGGTGGCAAATCCTTGGCGGATCATGGCATAGACTTCCTGTTCAATTTCACCATCGCTTTTACCCCTCCGTCGTGCAAGGTGTGACTGCGTAAACGATTCTTGGCCAAAGCCGAATTCTTCGAGTACCTGGTAAGAGGCCTTCAGGGTATTTTCCAGACGAATCCTCTGGGCTCGCTTTCTGGATCTTGCCCATGCAGGTATGATCCCCCGGTACGGGCTACAAAACAATACCATTAAAAATATAAAAGTTGAGCAGAGAATAATGGTTGGGCCAGCGGGTAAATGATTGGTCAGGAATGAAAAAAAGCAGCCCATCAGAGCACTCAATGAACCAATTACAGCAGAGAGGATGAGGAGATGGCTCATCCTGTGGGTAAGTAACCAGGAGGTTGCTGCTGGTATAATGAGCAGTGCCGAGACCAGAACTACGCCAATAATTTGGAGGGAAGAAACGATACAAAATGCCAACAAAGCCCACAAAAAGAATTGAATAATATCAACCGGCAACCCAATTGAGCGAGCAAAGGAAGGATCAAAGCCTGATACCAACAGTTCTTTCTTAAGCAGTATGAAGGTAAGCACAATTAGGCAAAGACAGGCAATAATAGCGGGTAGGTCAGATTGGGAAAGACCAACCAAAGAACCGAACAAGTAATTTTCCAGGTTGGCAATGCCCCCGCCCGGAGCCTGTTGTAAATGTGAGAGCAGGCAAATTCCCAGTGCATAGAAAGAGGCCAAAATCAACCCCATTGCACTGTCAGCTTTTATCTTGGTGTACTTTTTTAACAGGGAGATAATAGCAACTCCGATAAATCCAGATAAGGTTGCACCCAGCATCAACCCCCACTGGTTTCTTGATTGGCTGATGATGTAACCCACTGCGATCCCGGGCAAAACCGCATGGGACAAGGTATCGCCAAACATCGAAAGACGACGGGTTACTATATAACCACCCATTAAACCGCAATTGGTACCAACCAGGAGGACGCCCACGACTATGACCTGAAGAGAAGGCTCATCAAATGACCAAAATCGTAGGGCACGATCCATCCAGTCTTTAGCTGAAGCATCGATTATTTGATCTGCCTGCAGTTGGTGGGCACTCCACCCAACCAATATAAGTAACAAGTATTTAAATTTGTAAAACTGGCAGACCCAAGACATTGAGCGTTTCACATGGAAGTTTAATGACTGTTTACCTTGCGGCTACCTACTTCGGAGAGAACGGTGAGTTTGCCTCCGTAAGTCCTTTGCAGGAGTTCGTTGGTAAAAACCTCATTGGTATTGCCGTATGCAACTAAGCGCATGTTAAGTAGGGCCAGTTGATCAAAATATTCTTTGGCAGTGGAAAGATCATGATGGACAACCATCAAGGTTTTTCCCTGGTCTCGTAGCTGTTTAAGTAATGCAACAATAGTTTTTTCAGTTACTGCATCCACGCCCTCAAAAGGTTCATCCATTAAGTATAAATCACTTTGCTGAGCAAGGGCACGGGCAAGAAAAACCCGCTGTTGTTGCCCACCGGATAGGTTGCCGATTTGACGGTCTGCGTAAGGCAAAAGGTTCATCTGTTCAAGGCACGCAGAGGCAAAAGTACGGTCCCTTTTATTTATTCTACGGAACCATCCGGTATGGCCAAACCTACCCATGAGGACTACATCCATCGCGGTAACAGGAAAATCCCAATCTACACTCTCTCGTTGTGGAACATAGCCAATACGGGTGATGGCTTTATGGTTTTTGTTACCAAAGATTTTGATGTAACCATCCTCTTGTTTGATCATACCCATTACCGTTTTGATTAGGGTAGATTTTCCTGCACCGTTTGGACCGATAATCCCCACCAATGATCCTTGCTCCACCTTCAGATCAATCCCATACAGCACAGGTTTATATTCATAGGCCACGGTCAGGTCGTGGATTTCAAGGGGTATGGGTATAGGGTTGGTCACTGTGTTTTTTGCAAGGCTTTTTCAATGGTCCTCAAATTATGAGCCATCATTCCTTGCCAAGTGGAGGTGGGGAGGTTTTCTCCCTTGGGTCCTTGAGCAAACTGGGAGTCTGATCCCAGGGCATCAGAAAAGAGGGTTCCTCCGATAACAGAACCGGTTTCACGGGCAATTTCTTTGAGTGCTTTTGGGTTTACGCTGCTTTCCACAAATAGAGCCGGGGAATGGTGCTTGCGGATGAAATCAACCAAGTTTGTTCGGTCTGCCAATCCGGCCTCGGCAATGGTATTGATTCCCTGAAGGGCAACGACCCGAATATCAAAATGGCGGCCAAAATATCGAAAAGCATCATGACTGGTTATTAGGGTCCGCGAAGTTTCAGGAAGGCCCCCAACCAATGCTTTCCCCCAATGATCGAGTTCTTTAACCGACTGTTTAAATTGTAAAAAATTGGAAGCAAAAGACTCCTGATTTTGGGGGAGAAACTCAGAAAATTTTTGGCTGAGTAAATGGCCGCACTGAATCCACAAATCTGGCGAAAACCAAAGATGAGGATCGATGGGTGCACTGGTGTCTTCCCCTTGAATTAATTGTTCTTTAGGTAATGCCACACATGGAGAGAAATGAAACTTTCCCTTCTTTTTCACATTCTCCAAAACCCGGGCAATCTTGCCTTCAAGAGAGAGACCGTGAAAAAGGACAAAGTCGGCTGAATGCAGATTGGTAATATCTTGAGCCGATGCTTGGTAAGAGTGTGGATCCACCCCGGGTTTCATTAATGAGACGACCTCGATATGATCTCCTCCAATCTGCCTCGCCAGATCAGAAAGCTGGGTGGTCGTGGCAACAACTAGGGGCTTTGCATCCATTGCTGTATCGGCTTTCTGTGGCCCCCCACAACCAACAACCAGGGTAAAAAGAAAGAGGATATTCAAGAGTGGAAGAAAAATATGCATTCGCTAAAAATTAGGGTAGTAAAATAATAAACTTTGACTAATCAAAGTATAAATTAATAAACTTGAAAAAGAAGAGGGTCAAGAACAGGATGATCATCTCTCTTTACCCATGCCAAGTTCAACCGTAGAGAATTATCTTAAACAAATACTTGTGGAATCGATTCAAGCGGAATCATCCGAAGTAGCTATGGGAAAGGTCGCAGAATGCTTGCAGGTTACCCCGGGGACTGCCACAACCATGATGAAGAGCCTGGAAAAAAAAGGCTGGTTGAAATACCGTCCCCGTAAAGGAGTGATGTTAACCTCAGCGGGACGAAAAGTCGGTATGAATATGTTGCGCAGACACCGACTGCTCGAAACATTCCTGGTGGAAACTCTGGGTTTGGACTGGGGAGAAATTCATGATGAAGCTGAGGAATTAGAGCATGCAATTTCTGAAAAAGTGCTGGAAAAACTGGACGAGTTTCTCGGTCGACCGAGTCACGATCCTCATGGCGATCCAATTCCAACAAAGCGGGGAACCATGCCGAAGGCTTCCAATCGTAGTTTGCTCGATTGTGTGGAGGGAGATTGCGTACGAATTGAGTCTATTCAAGACCAAGGAAGAAAATTTCTGCAATTTGCCCGAAAGAACAAATTGGTACCAGGGAAGAGAATCGAAATTATTCGTCATGACGAGATTGCCGACTCGATCGAATTAAAAGTGGAACAAAAAACAATTCTTAATTTGGGATCCAAAACCGCTGAAAAAATTGTAATTCGTTCGTGAAAAGGTGAATATTTTCAAAAAAAGGTGTTGCGCCCAAAGTTATGATTTTGTGAAACAACTATCACCCTGTTTTAACCTAAACCCCGTTGTAACCAACTATGCCTAGACCCGTAACCCTATTCACCGGCCAGTGGGCCGATCTCTCTTTACCCGACCTTGCAGCCAAGGCATCCCAGATGGGATATGACGGCCTAGAACTAGCTTGCTGGGGCGATCACTTTGATGTCGATAAGGCTGCAGTTTCCAAAAAATACTGCCAGGGCAGGTGGGAAATTCTCAGTGATCACGGACTGACCGCCTTCGCCATTTCGAGCCATTTGGTTGGTCAAGCGGTGTGTGACTTAATTGATGAGCGCCACAAAGCTATCCTGCCAACCGATGTCTGGGGGGAAGGAGATCCCGAAAAAGTACGCCGGCGGGCCGCCAAAAAGCTGGCCAAAACCGCCAAGGCTTGCCGAAATTTCATTAATGCAAAACCCGGCAGGGGAAAAAAGGACGATTTCCCTGCAGTGGTTAATGGATTTACTGGTTCGAGTATATGGCATTCTATCTATGCATTCCCCCCCACAGATCAGGCTTACTGGGACAACGGATTTGCAGATTTTGCAAAGCGTTTTGGACCGATCTTAAATGAGTTTGAAAAACAAAATGTCAACTTTGCCCTAGAGGTGCACCCCACAGAGATTGCCTTTGACATTGCCAGTGCCCAAAGGGCGATTGAGGCAGTTAAAGGCCATAAGCGTTTTGGGTTTAATTACGATCCCTCGCATCTTGGCTACCAAGGTGTCGATTATGTGAAATTTATCCGTACTTTTCCGGAGCGAATCTATCATGCACACATGAAAGATGCCTGGTGGGGGCACGGGGACGGATCCGTCGGGGTGTTTGGAGGGCATACCACCTTTGCCGATCCTCGCCGGTTTTGGGATTTCCGCTCAATTGGCCGTGGAGATGTGAATTTTGAGGAAATAATAATTGCTTTGAATGATATTGGTTATGCGGGGCCTCTCTCCGTGGAGTGGGAGGACAGCAGAATGGATCGTTTTCATGGGGGGGAGGAGTCATGTGCTTTTGTGAAGAAGCTAGATTTTAAGCCCAACGAAATGGCCTTTGACTCCGCCTTCGACAAAGATAACCAATAACCTGAAAAACTGATGAAAAAGAGAAAATTACGCATGGGTATGGTCGGGGGAGGCCGCGGAGCATTTATCGGGGGCGTACACCGGCGTGCTGCTGCCCTGGACGGGCAGATCGAACTAATTGCGGGAGCGTTTTCATCCGATCCGAAAAAATCGGCTCTTTCTGGAAAAGATTTTTTTATCGAGCCCTCACGGGTCTATTCCTCTTACCAGGAGATGGCAAAGAAGGAGAGTGCGATGCCAGTGGGTGAGAGAATCGACTTTGTTTCCATCGTGGTGCGCAATCACCTTCACTTTAAGGTGGCTAAGACATTTCTCGAGGCTGGGATCAATGTAATTTGTGACAAACCGGCAACTTTTACATTAGCAGAAGCAAGGGAGTTAAGAAAGATTGTCACCAAAAGTAAAAAGGTATTTGCCTTAACGCACAACTACACAGGTTACCCTATGGTCAAACTGGCCAGGCAAATGGTGAAGAAAGGCGAGCTTGGAAAGATTATCAAGGTGGTCTGTGAATACCCGCAGGGCTATGCGATCACTGCCCTGACCGGAGAGGATAAATCCATTGCCAATTGGCGTGCTGATCCCAAGGTGGCTGGCATTTCAAATTGTATGGGTGATATTGGTACGCATGCCGAGAATCTGGTTCACTATATCAGTGGATTGGAGATTGATTCTTTGTGTGCCGATTTGTCGGTTAATATTCCAGGCAGGCAACTGGACGACGATGGAAATGTCCTCGTGCGTTTTAAGGGTGGTGCACGAGGAATCATCTATGCGTCCCAGGTATCCAACGGCGATGAAAACAACCTTAATATTCGGGTGTATGGTACCAAGAAGTCGCTCGAGTGGCACCAGGAAGACCCCAATGATCTGATAGTCAAGGATGCCCGTGAACCCCGTCAGGTCTATCGTCGCGGAAACGAATATGTGACGGGAGCCGCGGCTGACAATACCCGCATACCCTTTGGGCACCCGGAAGGATTTATCGAGGCATTTGCCAATGTTTACAATTCTGCTTCGGTTGCAATCCGTGATGAGATTGACGGAAAATTCCCTCGTAAGTCAGGATATGATTATCCGGATATTCGTGATGGTATCATTGGGATGGCCTTCATTGAAACTGTTGTAAAAAGTTCAAATTCAAAACAAAAGTGGGTCAAGTTCCCTGCCATCCCAAAATAACCTTTTTTAAAACCTCAAATACATTATGACCCAAAAAATAGGAATAATTGGAGCAGGTGGCATGCTCCAGTATCATGCCCCTGGTTTTCATGCGGGTGGAGCAGAAATTGTTGCCATTTGCGACATGAATGTGGAAGCGGCAAAGAAAGCCGCTAAAACTTACGGTGCCGCTCATGTTTTCTCTGACTCTCAGAAAATGTTGGAGGAATTGTCCAGCTTGGATGCGATCAGTATTATCACCCCCAACCGTACACACAAACCGCTTGCCATCCAGGCATTAGAGGCCGGCAAGCATGTCTTTTGTGAAAAACCGCCCGCTTTGAATGCCGCGGAAATTTCCGAAATGAAAGCAGCTGCGGAAAAAGCGGACAAGACACTGATGTTTAACTTTAACAACCGTGCCCGTCCTGAATCCTATGCCATGCGGAGCTACCTGGAGTCTGGGCAGGTTGGTCAAATAAATTCGGCTCAGGCAAAATGGATTCGGCGCACTGGTATTCCCGGATTCGGTGGCTGGTTTACCAACCAATCACAGTCGGGTGGTGGGCCCTTGATCGATCTGTTGCACATGATAGATTTAGCATTATACTACATGGACTATCCTGCTCCCAGTCATGTGCTTGCTCAAACATTTGACAATTTTATAACCGACAAAGGATTTAAAGGCCCCTGGGGGATTCCCGATGTGGCAGATGGTGTTACTGATGTCGAAAGTGCCGCTCATGGATTTGTTCGTTTTGTAACCGGGCAAGTTTTGAATTTTCAGGTATCCTGGGCAGAGATGAATAAACGCGAAGAAGTTTCAGTAACCTTTCAGGGCACCAAGGCAGGGGGAATGGTTCGCCGGCTCTTTGGACGGGACGGTATCGATGCGACCGCGCTGGACGATTGCGAACTATACTTTCAGGAACACGGCCGTTCGGTCAATCGTTCGATCGTTGTGGAAGAATGTGAAGATATGGGAAGGATTCGATCTGCTCAAAATTTCGCCCTTACTCTTGAAGGAAAGGAGGAGCCGCTCAATACACCGGAACAGGCACTGGCATTGATGAAAATTATCGATGCGACTTATGAGTCTGCCCGAAGTGGAAAACCGGTCGAGATTTCCTGAATACAATTCATTGTCCTGAGCTTGCCAATCATTGGCATCTCCTCTATTCTGAGCATCTTTTATGAGCAAACAGTACAACAAATTAATAAAGCGCCGCCGCCGAGCTGCCTACTTGGCCCGTCGAAAAAAAGCACTTGCCGAATCCACTACCGCCAAAGCATCCCCTAAGGCAAAGCCGGCCAGAAAGGTTTCCAAGTCCGTTCCCAAAAAGCCAGCCGCAAAGGAAGAACCAACCAGTGTTGCCGCTGAAGTAAAATCTTCGGACAAGGCGACTGCAGCTGATGTCCTCGGTCCTGACTCTGGAGCACCAGAAGCAGCTAAGGCCGAAGATGCTCCTGCTGCGAACGAAGAGTAACTTGTATTGAGGAGTGCAATGCGGGCATCTTTTAAGACTCCCGCAGTTTTGTGGTTTGTTTTCATAATTCTAACCACCCACCTATTTTCAAAAGTTGAGTTGGAGGTCAGGAACAAATCTTATTTTTTCGTTCCTGACTTTAAGCGAATTCCTGAATTTTTTAGTGGGCAGGAATTCCAAGGCAGTAAAGTTTATTGCCGGTCCCGCCCGAATGAGCGAGAAGGTTTTTATTTTGTAGTTAAAGTAAATGGCTCTGCCAAAAACCTGCCCCATGGTGTTTATTGGATATTGGATTGGGTTACTCCACTCGATCCAATGGCTCAGTCCATAAAAATTCCCATCGATAACGCAGGAATTTCAGGAAGAGAAGTTTTTATTGGACTGACTGGAGGAGATTGGCCGGGCCCATCAGTTAAGCCTCTTGCCTGGCGTTTGTGTCTTGTGGGAGAAGAAGGTACAACGATCGCAAAAAGGCAGAGTTTTTTGTGGTCCAAATAACACCCTTACCTGCACCCGATGACAGGTAGATGGGAGCCCATTGGACCTGTAAATGCATTCTCTCTTATTGGACTGCGGGAGACCTTGCTTGGAGGGCAAAGCTTTTCTTGGTCAGCAAAGGAGGAAGACCAATGGATCGGGGTGATTGAAAATTCAGTGGTTGAATTAAGATGGATTGCCGGACAATTACAATGGCGTTGTTCCGGGCCCGTTCCCCTAAGAAAAAAGGAACTATTGCATTACCTATGGCTCGATGATTCTTACTTCAAAGCAGTGGATTCTTTGCCTTGGCGAAGTGATGAAACCTTGCATCAGGCAATCCAACGGTTCCCTGGATTGAGAATTCTGCGGCAGCCCATTGAGGAAACGCTGATGGTTTTTCTGCTCAGTTCGGCCAAGAGCATTCCTCAAATTAAAAAACTGCGTGCCAAGACTAATCAATTATTGGGTGATGAACTGAGCGAGGGAATGCATGCTTTCCCCGGTTGGCAACGGCTGAAGGGTTTGAGTGAGAAGGAGGCAAGAACCCTTGGAATGGGATACCGGGCAAAATATTTGGTTGGTACAGCCCGTCATCTTGAGAAAAACCCTCAATTTATGCAAAGCCTGGAAAAATTACCTTATTCTCAAGCCAGGTTAAAATTGATGGAACTACCCGGGGTTGGGCCGAAAGTGGCAGACTGTGTACTGCTTTTTGGTGGACAAAAAAATCAGGCTTTTCCCATTGATACTTGGATATTACAGTCCCTGAAAAAGCAGTATAGTATGAGTGATTGGAAGATTTCACAAATGCAAGAATTCGCCCGCATTCATTTTGGGCAACATGCTGGTTTGGCTCAGCAGTTTCTTTTTTCATACCAGCGAATCCTTTCCCAGGACACAGAACAAAAGGAAGGAAAAATTTGACAATGTGCTTTCCAATCTCAACGAGTGGCACAAGAATTGCCTACTTCATGAATTGAAAATTTTATGAGCATACCCAGACAATTCCAAGGCTACTCAACTGAACATTTCTTTGACGAAATGTTTTCTGGAAATGGTGAGTTAAGGGCACGTTCGCATTACGAAAAAATTTATCAGCGACTGGACCGGTTGACGGAAACAGAAATTTCTGAAAGGCGTCAACAGGCCGACTCTTCTTTTCTTGAGCACGGAATCACTTTTACGGTATACGGAGATGAAGGAGGAACGGAGAGGATTTTTCCGTTTGATCTGATTCCTCGAGTCATTCCTGAAAGTGAATGGAATGTGGTCGAAAATGGCCTAAGGCAGCGCATCATTGCCCTGAACTTATTTCTCAATGATATCTACCACGATCGAAAAATCATTAAGGATAAAATCATCCCTGAAGAAATTATAAATTCTTCCAAAAATTACCGACCGGAAATGGTTGGGTTTGATCCCCCTCAAGAAGTATATGCCCATATCTGCGGAACGGATTTGATCCGTGATGATCAGGGGAACTATCTAGTCCTGGAGGACAATGCACGCTGTCCATCAGGAGCTTCTTACCTTCTGGAAAACCGAGAGATCATGAAGCGTGCATTTCCTCAGACCTTCGGAGGCATGTCAGTGCGACCAGTGGAAGCCTATCCCGATTTGTTGTTGCGCACCCTGGAATATTTGTCGCCCCGCAAATCCCAAAAACCAGTATGTGTATTGTTGACTCCTGGAGTCTACAATAGTGCTTATTTTGAACATACATTTTTGGCCAGACAGATGGGGATCGAAATTGTCGAAGGAAAAGATCTCATTGCAATTGATTCATGCATATACATGCGGACAACTAGGGGCTTGGTACAAGTGGATGTGATTTATCGAAGGCTGGATGATGACTTTCTTGACCCGATGGTTTTTCGGGAAGAATCCATGCTCGGCGTAGCGGGATTAATGGATGCATACCTCAAGGGCAATGTTGCCTTGGCTAATGCCGTGGGTACCGGCGTTGCGGATGATAAAGTTACTTACGCTTATGTTCCGGATATGATTAAGTATTACCTTAACCAGGAACCGATCCTTTCCAATGTTCCAACCTACTTGTGCTGGAGAGATACCGATCGTGCACATGTGTTGGAAAACTTAGAAAACCTGGTGGTTAAAGCGGCCAATGAATCTGGTGGATACGGCATGTTGATTGGCAATCAATCAACTTTGAAGGAACGCGACGAGTTTGCCAGACTCATTGAGGCCCATCCCAGAGAATATATTGCTCAACCGATTATTTCTCTCTCCCGTCACCCCACTTTTTGCCAAGAGGGAATCGAGGGTAGACATGTGGATTTGCGTCCATTCATTTTATATGGTGAGGATGTGGAAATTGTGCCTGGTGGCTTGACCCGAGTGGCTCTTAAAAAAGGATCGTTGGTGGTTAATTCTTCTCAGGGTGGAGGAAGCAAAGACACTTGGGTACTGCGGGAATTTTAGAAAATGCTTTCTCGTGTAGCAGATAATTTGTATTGGATGAGCCGTTATATCGAGCGGGCGGATGGTATGGCCCGAATGATTCAGGTTCATCAAAGTCAGGCCCTCGAGTATGCTCAGAACGATCAACAACTGGAGGAATTTTGGCAACCAGTCCTTCAGTCAATTTGCGCAGAATCGGTTCATCCCAGCGAGATAGGGGTTAGAAAAATCGGAAAGACATTACTTTTTGACGAATCTTTTTCGAATTCAATTCTCTCGTGTATTTCTCTTGCAAGGGAAAATGCCAGGATGGTCAGAGACCAATTATCGGAGGAGCTTTGGCTGGAGTTGAACAACATCTATTTATTTTTTCGTAATGGCGATGCTTTGGATCTTTATAACCAAGGTTCTGACCTTCTTTTGGACAGAATTACCAGGTTCTCTCTCGTTTTTCAGGGGCTTGCAGATGCGACTATTCCACATGGCGAAGGTTGGAGGTTTCTTTCACTGGGAAAATACCTTGAACGGGCAGACCAAACCAGCCGAATGCTTGATACCTTAAACCTCAGGCTTAAAGAGCCTTCCCGTGCCGATTTAATGTCCGTGCTGCGTTGCTGCATTGCACTATCTGCTTTCCGTCAACAGTTCCGCGGGCATTTATCCCTCCAGAATGTAGCCAGCTTTCTTCTTTTCTCAGAAGACTTTCCCCGGTCTATTCGTTTTTGTATACGGGCAATTGATTACAGTTTACATGCAATTTCAGGAGTCCCCACCGGGACTTTTTCCAACGAAGCAGAAAAGCTAACTGGTAGTACCTTGGCCATGGTAAACTTTACAGATTGGAATCAAGTGCAGGCAAAAGGTCTGCACCAGACCCTGGATGAATTGCAGACTACCTTGATTGAAATTGGACAACGGGTCTTTGAGACCTATGTTCTGCTCCCTTCTGAAATTAAAAGCCTGGGCGAACGAACTTCTGCCCAACTAGCCCAAGCTCAACAACAGCAGTGATTCCTGTAAGGATTCATTGAAGCTTCGGCTAGTTCGACCTGCATCTTTGGATTATGCAACTGTATGTTTTTCATAGGACAAGCTACCGGTACCCGG
>MDSZ01222586.1_pt1 | contig 13197 bp, 12 predicted proteins | sample 811201 | NCBI WGS metagenome assembly MDSZ01 (sample SAMN05326647, study PRJNA326480) | marine metagenome | isolation source: seawater | place: Indian Ocean: North | collected 2010
ATCATATCCTACATAAACTCCTATTACTAAATCGGGTGTATATCCAATAAACCAAGCATCTTTATTCTTATTTGTTGTTCCAGTTTTTCCAGCAATAGGAACATTTAAATCTCTTAATTTTTTAGCAGTACCTCTTTCTATTACCCCTTCCATCATAGATGTTATTTGATAAGCCAATTTTGGATCAATAATAATTTCTTTATCTTCTTTAAATATCGGTATCTCATTTTTTTTAAATATTTTCTTAATTTTACAATTTTTACATATTTTTAATCTTGTGTCATAAATTTTATTTCCATTTTTATTATAAATACTAGTAATTAATTTTGGTTTAATTTTTTTTCCACCATTTGCTATAATAGCATAGGCGTTGGTTAATTCTTTTAATGTAACAACCCCAGAACCAAGAGACATTGATAGGTTATCATCAAGACCATCAATAATATCAAAATTATTAGCCATACTCAAAATTTTATTCATGCCTATCCTGTTAGCAAGTCTAACAGTCATTAAATTTCTTGACTTTTCAATCCCTGTTCTCATTGTTGTAAGTCCATAAAATTCATCAGTGTAATTAGAAGGTTTCCATTTTGGAAGACCTGGGCCTTGATCAACAACATATGGGGCATCTAATATTAAAGTTGATGGAGTATAACCCTCATTTAATGCTGTCATATAAACAAAAGGCTTAAAAGCAGATCCTGGTTGCCTCATAGCTTGGGTTGCGCGGTTAAATTCACTTAATCTAAAACTATAACCTCCCGAGAGTCCTAAAACATCTCCATTGTGAGGGTTTATAACAACTAGTGCTCCGTTGACTAAAGGTATTTGTCTAATCAAATTTTGATTATTAATACTTTCAATAAAAATTATATCACCTCTATTGAATTCTTCATCTATTAACCATTTGTTATGTTCATAATCCATATTTATTTCATATTGAAAATCTTTTTTATCTTTAACTATAAGTAAATTTCTATTTTTATCATTTTCTAAAATAAAAACTGGATTCCATTTTTGAATAAAAGGATTTAAATCATCATAATTTTTAGTTTTGAATTCATTAATATTTATATTTTCAATAACTCCTCTCCAACCTTGAGATTTATCATAATTTATAAGTCCTTCTATTAAGCTTTGATCAGCATAATTTTGTATTTCTGAGTCAATAGATGTTTTAATAATTAAGCCATCAGAATATAACTTTTCTTTACCAAATTTATAATAAAGTTTTTTTCTAATTTCTTCATAATAATAATCAGCTCTAGAAAAAATATTTTCAGTGCGTTTAAATATTTTTAAAGGCCTATTTTTATAAGCAATTTCCTTATCAGTTATAAATTTATTTTTAAACATTCTGTCAATTACCCAATTTCTTCTTTCAACTGCATTTTCGTAGTTATTGACTGGATTATAATTATTTGGTGCTTTGGGTAAAGCTGCTAAAAATGCAATTTCATGCAATTCTAATTCATTTATAGATTTATTAAAATAGTTTAAACTTGCTGAACCAATTCCATAGGACCCATAACCTAAATATATATCATTTAGATATAATTCTAAAATTTTATTTTTTGATAATATATTTTCAATTCTAATTGATAAAATTATTTCTTTAATTTTTCTTTCATAACTTACTTCATTAGTTAATAATAAATTTTTAACAACCTGTTGAGTGATTGTAGAGGCTCCTACTACTCTTTTATTTGTTGAATATGATAAGATATTTGTAATCATAGCTCTGGTTATTGCTATTAAATCAATTCCAAAATGACTATAAAAATTTTTATCTTCTGCAGATATAAATGCTTGTCTAATTTTATTTGGTATTCTCTCTATTGGAATAAATATTCTCTCTTCAACATAAAAACTTTTTAACAATAAGCCATCTGAACTATAGACCCTTGAAGACAGGTTGGGTTTATAATTTACTATTTTTTCATAAGAAGGTAGTTCAGGTGAAAATTTCCAAAGAACATAAAATATTGAAGCAATTGTGATTGAACATACAATAATTGAAAAAAAGACGGTAAATTTTAAAATATTTAAAAATCTTTTCATAATTTACACAAAGTACATTGTGAAATGGTTAAAAATATGACATTAGAGCAAAAATATACAAATACACACAAAAAATGATTTTTAATCTTATAAAATATTACGGAGTTTCGGCTATATGTCAAAAAATATACTTATCGATACAACAAACATTAATGAGACAAGGATTGCAGTTACAGAAAATGGCAAACTTGACGATTTTGAAATTGAGTCTAACAAAAAAAATGCTGTAAAAGGTGATGTTTATCTCGCTAAAATAACTAGAATTGAACCTTCATTACAAGCAGCTTTTGTAGATTTTGGAACTAACAGAAACGGTTTTTTACCTCTTACAGAAATTCATCCTGATTACTTTAAAATTCCAGCCATAGATGAAAAAAAAATAAAAGAATTAAATGAAAGAATTTTTAATGAAAGTAATAATGATGAAATAAGCGATATAGAAAAAGATAATGAAAATTTGTCAAATGACAATGAAGAGGTTGAAAAAGAAATTAACCAAGAAGATAATCAAAATATAAAAATTTTATCAAGAGATAAAAATAGAGTAAAAAAATTAAGCCCAAGAAAAGAATATATAAATTTTTTTAGAAAATATAAAATTCAGGATGTAATAAGGCCAAGACAAGTTATACTTGTGCAAATAAATAAAGAAGAGAGAGGTTTAAAAGGAGCCGCCCTAACTACTTTTTTATCTTTTGCGGGCAGATATTGTGTATTAATGCCCAATAGTATGAATAACGACGGTATTTCAAGAAAAATAGGAGATGTAGAAGAACGTAAAAAGTTAAAACAAATTTTATCTTCTGTTGAAATTCCTGATAAGATGTCAGTAATTGTAAGAACAGCAGGAATAGGAAGGACAAAAAAAGAAATTTCGAAAGATTTAACATTTCTAGTATCTCAATGGAATAAAATAAGAGAGTTAACTTTAAAATCAGAGGCTCCAAAAATAATTTATGAAGAAGGTAGTGTTTTAAAAAGAGCTATAAGAGATATGCTTACCGAAGATGTTGAAAAAATACTTGTTGAGGGCAAGGATGGTTACGAGAAAGTAAAAAAAATTGCTAAAAATTTAGTTCCAACTTATGCTAAAAAAATTAAGCAATTCAAATCAAACGAGACATCTTTATTTGCTGAAAATAATATTGAAACACAAATTAATGAACTTTTTAGTCTTAATGTTAAACTTAATTCGGGTGGATCAATTGTAATTAACACAACTGAAGCATTAGTTGCTATTGATGTGAATTCTGGAAAAAATACTTCCGAGAGAAATATTGAAAACACAGCCCTTAAAACAAATTTAGAGGCATCTGTAGAAATTGCTAGGCAATTAAGACTAAGAGATTTAGGCGGTCTAGTTGTAATTGATTATATTGATATGGATGATTATAGAAATAATTTTAAGGTAGAGAAATCATTAAAAACAGCTTTAATTCGAGATAGAGCAAGAGTACAATTTGGAAGAATTAGCATGTTTGGTCTCATGGAGCTTTCAAGGCAAAGATTAAGATCTAGTTTAATTGATAAATCCTTTGAAAAATGTAATTACTGTAAGGGCTCTGGATTAATTTTAAATTCAATATCAATAAGTGAACAAATTATCAAAGTGATTAAGGAAAAATTATCAAATAGTGAAAATTCAATAGTAAATGTTAAATGTAATACTGATTTAGCAGAAAATTTATTAAATATTAAAAAAAATGAAATTGTTTCTCTAGAAAATAATTATAATTCAAGTGTTAATTTTAATTTTAGTAATCAATACTCACTTCACGATCCTATTATTGAAATAGAAGATAATAAAAAAGAGGATAAAAAAGAAGAAAAAATCAAAATTAAAAAAAGTTCAAAAAAAAATGAAAAAATTATTAAGAAAAGAAAAACTAAAATAAATAATGATAAGAAAACCAAAAAAAATAAAAATACTCTAACTAAAGATGAAGAAAATATTGATTTAAAATCAACTGAATCACAAACTGAGTCAATGGAAGAAAAAACAGGTTGGTGGTCATAAGAAAATTTTTTTTTATTTTATTTATATTTTTTACCTTCTCAAGTGTTACGAAGGCATCGAGAATTTTAGATTATGAAACTGAAACTTTTATTAAATCTATAATAAATGAAATAAAAGCATCAAATAGTATTGAAAAAAAAATAAATTTTACGATTATTTCAGATAAAAATATAAATGCTTATGTGGATGGATCAAATAGAATTTATATTACATCTGGTTTAATTGAAAATTGCAGAGATTATGTTGCATTACTATCAGTTATTGCCCATGAAATAGGTCACATAGACAAAAATCATATTAAACAAAGAAAATTTAATATTGATAAAATAAAAAATATTAATAATTTAACTAATTTTTCGATTATTGCAGGCTCTCTAATATCAAATAATCCAGAAGTATTGAAAGGTTTGGCCTTAAATTCAGCCACTACTTCAGATTTTTATATTAATTTCAGTAAAGATCAAGAAAGAGAGGCTGACTATTATGCAATTGAAACACTAAATAAATTAAATCTTTATTCAAATTCAATAATTGAGCTGCTTAAAACAATTGAAAAAAAAAATATTGATAAAGGTTTAACTGCTGAAAAATTAAAAGTAGGGACACATCCTTATTTTGATGAAAGAATTGAAATTATTAATTATCTAAATAAAAATAATGATTCAAAATATAATATTAATACAAATATAAAATTTCAATACATAAGAGCTAAATTTCTTGGATATAGCGGAAACCATGAGGAAATTAAAAAAATTGATAAGCCTTATCAAACATATGCAATTTCAATTCTAAATGCTAAAGATGGTATGCTAAAGAATTCTATGTTAGAATTAAATAAGCTTATAAAAAATAATCATAAAGATATTTTTCTCTTAGAAACCAAAGCAGATATACTTTTCTCTTACGGTTATATAAATGAGTCTGTAAAATTTTATGAAATTGTTACTGATAAGTTACCAGAAAATTTTTATGCTCAAATAAGAATATTTGAAAATATAGACAAAAACGAATTGTCAATTAGTGAATCAAAAAAATTATTTATTAAAAATTTAATTTTATTAGAGAATTTTTATAATAATAAAAATATTCTTTTAACTTATTTAAAATTAGCCAAAAAATTAAATAAAAATGAGTGGACTAATTTTTTTGAATATTGGTTAAATAAACATGAAGATTTAGAAAGTATTAAGACAAGTCTTGAAAATTTTAAAAAAACTAACGATAAAGATTTGTTAAATTTAGTTGAATTGATATACAATGATATCAAATGATTGGTTCTCTTACATACCAAGATTATTTAAAACTTTATGAAAATGATCAAATTATATCAAATTATTTTAATATTAGTCAGATTCAACCATCTAGCCTAGACCTATCTTTAAGTAGTGAATGTTATGAAGTAAAATATAGTTTTCTTTCACCAAAAAATAAAGTTAGAGAAAAACTTGAAAATTTAATAGTTAAAAAAATTAATTTAAATAAAAAACATACATTTGAAATAAATAAAACCTATATTGTTAAATTAAATGAAAAATTAAATTTAAACAATGAAATTTTTGGACATTGTAATCCTAAAAGCAGTACAGGTAGATTGGATATTTTTTGTAGAACAATTGTAGATTATGCTGATGAATATGAAAAAATACCCAAAAATTATAAAGGTGATATTTTTTTAGAGATTACAAGTAGATCATTTAATATTAAACTTGAAAGTGGAAATAAACTTAATCAATTAAGATTAATATCCAAAAATCATAATTACATTAATGACGATGAATTAGGTAAAATAAATTTAAAAAATAAAATTGTTTTTACAGAAAATAATTTGAGTTTTAAAATAGATAATGGATTAAAATTATCTGTAAACTTATGTGACTTAAAAGAAGCAGTTGCTTATTCAGCTAAACTTAACGCACCTATACTTGATTTTAATAAAATTAATTATCATAGAATCAGTGATTATTGGGATCCTGTAATTACAAAAAAAAAATCAATTTTAATTGAAAAAAACAAGTTTTATATTTTAAGATCTAAAGAAAAAGTAAGAATACCCGCTGATTTAGCTGGCGAGATGATACCCTATGATACTGGAATCGGAGATTTTCGAGCACATTATGCTGGCTTCTTTGATCCAGGTTTTGGTAACTCTAACGGCTCATACGCAGTCCTGGAAGTAAAAACAAACGAATTACCTTTTTTACTAGAAGATGGGCAAACAATAGCTAGAATTAAATATGAAAAGTTGAACAAAAAGAGTAATATTGTATATGGTTCAGGAATTAAATCCAACTATCAAAATCAAGGTTTAAAATTAAGTAAGCATTTTATAAATAATGATGAAAAAAATATTAATAGTTAATGGTCCAAATTTAAATCTTTTGGGTCAACGTGAAGATAAAATATATGGTAAAAATACATTAAAAGATATTGAAAAAAATTGTAGTATTAAGGGCAAAGAACTAAATTTGGAAATAAATTTTTTCCAATCTAATAATGAAGGGGAAATAATAAGTAAACTACACGAAGTTGAGAATTTATTTGATGGATTAATTATTAATCCTGCTGCTTTTACACATTCTTCTATAGCTATTCTTGACTCACTAAGAGCAATATCAAAGCCAAAAATAGAGGTTCATTTATCAAATATATATTCAAGAGAGGAATATAGAAAAAAAAGTATTACTTCTGAGGGTGTTAACGGATTAATTTGTGGATTTAGTGGAAATAGTTATACTCTAGCAATTGAAGCAATATCAAAATTAATTTATAAATAGCAAATGACAAAAATTGATAAAACAGACATTAATAATATTAATTTAATTATCAAAGAAATAGATATTAAAGGTATCTCAAAAATAAGATTAAAAAAAAATAATTATGAAATAGAAATCACCTCGGATAAATTTACTTCAAATACACAGACTTTTCAAAAAATTGACAAATCTAATGAAAAAATTGAAAGTTCAGAAAAAAATGAAATTATAAATGAAGAAAATATTGTAAAATCTCCTATGGTTGGTGTAGCTTATTTATCTGCTGACCCAAATTCTTCTCCATACGTAAAAGTTGGTCAACACGTTAAAGCAGGTGATACATTGTTATTAATTGAAGCAATGAAAACATTTAATGAAATTAAAGCTCCGAGATCTGGCATAATTAAAAAAATTCTAGTTTTGAACAGTCAACCTGTAGAATACGGTGATAGTCTTATTATTTTTGAATAATGTTCAAAAAAATTTTAATTGCAAATAGAGGGGAAATTGCTTTACGTGTTTTAAGAGCTTGTAGAGAAATAGGAATAAAAACTGTTGCCATTCATTCAGAAGTAGATGAAAATGCAATGCATGTCAGAATGGCAGATGAAAGTATATGTGTTGGGCCTGCCTCTGCTCAATCAAGTTATCTTAATATTCCAGCAATAATTACAGCGGCGACATTAACAGATGTTGATGCTATACATCCGGGATATGGATTTTTAAGTGAAAACCAGAGATTTGCTGAAATAATTGAAGAACATAATATCAAATTTATTGGTCCAAGTTCAGAACACATAAGAATGATGGGCAATAAAATTGAAGCAAAAAAAATTATGGATGAGTCCGGAGTACCGACTGTTAAGGGGATAAATAATTTAAACAATAAAGAAGCTATTAATAAATTTATAAATGATGTGAAGTACCCAATAATAGTAAAAGCTGCTTCAGGTGGTGGTGGTAAAGGAATGAGAGTTGTTAATGAGGATGATGATTTGGATAAAGCTATAACAGAAGCAAAAATTGAAGCAAAGAAATCTTTTAATGATGAAAATGTATACATAGAAAAATTTTTAACCTCCCCAAAACATATTGAAATTCAGATTTTAAGTGATTCATTTGGAAATGTTATTACTTTAGGAGAGAGAGACTGCTCTATACAAAGAAAACATCAAAAATTAATTGAAGAAAGTCCAAGTTCAGTACTTGCATTAAGTGATAGAGATAAAATTTCGGAATTATGCAGAAATGCTATGAAAAAAATTAAATATGAAGGTGTAGGTACTTTAGAGTTTTTATATGAAAATAACGAATTTTATTTTATGGAAATGAATACAAGATTACAAGTTGAGCATCCTGTAACAGAAATGGTTACGGGAATTGATCTTGTGAAGCAACAGATACTTGTTGCCAGTGGAGAGAAGCTAAATATTAAGCAAGATGAGATTCATTTGAATGGAAGCTCAATAGAATGTAGGATAAACGCAGAGCACCCAGAGAGCTTTATACCATCTCCTGGAAAAATTACTCAATATCATCAGCCAGGTGGATTAGGAGTTAGAGTTGACTCAGCTGTATATGATGGATATTCAATTCCTTCACATTACGACAGTATGATTGGAAAACTTATAACTTATGGCTCAGATAGATCTGAAGCCTTAAAAAAAATGAAACGAGCTTTAGAAGAATATGTAATAATGGGCATAAATACCAATATTCAATTACATCAAAAAATTATTCAGTCAGACGAATTTATAAAGGGCAATTACGATATTAACTTTATGTCAAAATTCAATTGAAGAAAATTATAGATTTAAAAACATTAGTTAAATTTTATAAAAAAGGTTACTTTCCCATGGCAGAAAATGAGGAAAGTGAAAATATTAAATTTTATAAACCCAATTTAAGATTTATTATACCTATCTTAAATTTTCATTGTCCAAAAAAACTATTTAATGAATATAAAAAAACCAAATATTATTTTAAAGTTAATTGTAATTTTTACGAAGTTATTAATTATTGCAAAAAAATAAAAAGAAGAGATAAAAGTACTTGGATCAATCAGATTATAGTAAATACTTATGAAGAACTCCATAAAATTGGAGTATGTCATAGTATAGAATGTTATGAAAAAGATAATTTAATAGGTGGATTATATGGTGTTCATCTTGGATCATGTTTTTTTGGTGAGAGTATGTTTAGTATTAAAAAAAATACCAGTAAATTTTGTCTTCTCTATCTATTAGGTATATTAAAGAAACATAATTTTTTGCTTTTAGATTCTCAGTTTTATAATGAACATTTATTGCAGTTTGGTGCCTACGAAATCAACAATAATACTTACGAAACTAAACTTAATAAAGGGTTAAAGAAAGAAACAAAATTTATAGATTTAAATAATTTTCAAGAGGCTATATCGTTGTTGCAATCAACTAACCATAGATCGTAAATTGGATTCTCGAGAGGAGTAACATCAGGTGAAGATGATATCATCCAACCTCTGTAAATATTAATTTTATTTTGGTTAATATTATCATATACATCTATAAGCACATAATCTTCTGGAATTTCATTTTTTGGTGTACTCGCACAATGAAGAACTTCAATATTTAAAGTTTCCCATTCTATACTTGTATTAACTAAAATTTTTTTTTCTGAAACCTTATTTGTTGTTTTATTTAATAATTTAAAATGAGCATATTTTTTTTCAATTGTTTCACTATTAACTGCAAAAGAAAATAATAAGATTAAAATTATTTTAATTTGGATTCCAAGATTTATATTCATCTTGTTTTTTCTCTGGTTCATAATTTTTTGATAAAGGATGAGAAGAAGGAAAATAAGCATTTTTAGTTCCAGTCATATTTTGCTGATGTTCTTTTTGCCAATCGTATTTATGACTGTAATTTAATGGTGGTTCATCAATTGACTTATGTAGCCATGCGTGCCAATGGGGTGGAATATTTGACGCCTCTATTTCTCCATTAAAAATAACCCATCTTTTTGCTTTTAAATCTTTGAAATTTTTTGAATTACAATAGTATTTATTACCTATATCGTCTCTGCCAACTAAATTACCTTTCAGTAAAGTATATATTTTCGTACCTAATGACATAAATATTCTATAAAGTATTAATTAACTACTTTCCAATTAATTTTTTTATTAGCATAAAAATTCTTAACTTTGATATCTTTGTAACTTGATAGTTCGGGAATAATCCATTCTGTTTTTTCAAGTTTAATTTTAGATTTATTAATAGGGAAATTATAAAATTTTGCACCATTAATTGATGAAAATTTTTCCAAATTATTAATTGAATTTTCCTGATCAAATATTTCTGCATATAATTCAATTGAACAAGCAGCTGAAAAAATTCCTGGTTTAGATGTTAAATTTGGTTTTTTTTCATGTATTGGATGAGGTGCAGAGTCAGTTCCTAAAAAAAATTTTGAATTTTTATTACAAGCTGCTTTCCTTAATTCAATTAAATCAGTTTCATTTTTTACAACTGGCATACAAAAATGATGCGGATTAATAGTATCTTCAATGAATACATCTTTTTTAGTTAATAGCATATGATGTGGTGTGATTGTTCCTGCAATATTTTTGTTCTCTTTTATATATTTAACACCATAGGCAGTTGATACATGTTCAAGAACAATTTTTAAATGAGAAAATTTTTTTCTAATCGTGCTTAATTCATCATCTATAAAGTACTTTTCCCTATCAAAAATATCAATTTTATCAGAAACTTTTTCGCCATGTATTAACAATGGGCACTTTTCTTCTTCTAAAATTTCTAGTAATTTAAAGATCTTTGAGATATCTTTTACTCCATATTTGGAGTTTGTGGTTGCATTCGTTGGATAAAGTTTTGATCCAAAAAATATTTTCTGCTGCAAACCCATTCTAAAATCATCTAAATTTAAATTCTCATTTAGATAACAAGGAATAAGTGGTTCAAAATTAATTTTAGAAGCTTTTTTTAATTGTTCTTTGTAAGAAATAGCACTAGCTGTGTCAGTAATTGGAATCTTAGTATTTGGCATTGCAACACATCTATTATTTATTCTAGAAGAAGAATTTGTTACCATTTCAAGCATTTGACCCTCTCTAAAATGAACATGCCAATCATCTGGTTGGATTATTTCAATTTGATTATTCACAATATTTGTTTTTCAATAATATGTTATAAATTTTTTCTACACTTATAGAATCCATATAAGATTTTGTTTTATCAATATTTATACTTTTAAAGTAATTATAACTTTCATTAGTTCTAATAACTTGTGAGTCCTTTTTAAAAGGTCCATAAATTTTATCATTTGTAGGTCCGAATAGTACTATTGATTTTAAATTTGTTGCTGAAGCCATATGTGATAAACCAGAGTCATTTCCAATAAATAATTTTGATTTTTTCATATAAGCTGCAGTTTGTGTAAGAGATGCTCCAAATAAATTAATAAAATATTTGTCATCTATATTTTTTGTTATTTTATCATGATAAAAATTTTGTTCTACCTTAGAGCCAACTAGAATAAATTTAATATTTTTGTTTCGTGATAAAATTTTTTTTAACAAAATATTATAATTTGCAACACTCCATATTTTAGGCATCCAGTTACCACCAGGAAATATTACAAAATAATCAAACTCATCAGAAATATTATTTTTTACCTCCTGCTCCTCATGATTATTAGTATCTATAAATAATTCTGAACAATCAAATCCAAAATAGTTAGATAATTGATGAACATGATTCATGTTAGATTTTTTCTTAAAAATAAACTTTTTATTATGACTTAGACAGTAGGATAACAAAGAACTTCTAAAATCAATTACAATATCCCATTTAGTACCAATACAATTGTAAATTATTTCCAACCAATGCATATTGAATTTTTTTTTGGAAATAGTTATTATTTTTTCTGCAGGTATAAAATTTTTAAATATTGGTTTGGCAGATGGTCCTATAACAAAAGTAAATTTTGCTTTAGGATTTTGCTTATAGAAAAATCTTATAACTCCAGTTGATAAAATTGTATCTCCTACGAGATTTGATGAAATAACAAGAATTTTCACAGAAATATTACACTTTTATGTTATTCGATATATATTGAGTAAATTATGAAAGATAAATACTTTTTTCATCATTTGAATTCAAGGTTTTTCAAAATTTCTGGAAAAGATAATAAAATGTTTATCCAAAACTTAATAACGAATGACATTCAAAAATGTCATAAAGACTCTATAATTTATTCTTGTTTATTAACTCCACAAGGTAGATTTTTAGCAGATTTTTTTATTATTAATATAAATGGTGAATATTTTTTTGAAACTAATGAAAAATTTTATAATAGTTTATTAAACAGATTAAAAATTTATAAACTTAACTCTGATATACAAATCGAAGAAATAAATGATCTTTACTCCTACTCAATTTTTAATATAAATTATGAAACTAATAATAATATTCTATTAAATGATCCTAGAAATAATAATTTAGGAAAAAAACTCATACTAAGGAATAAAATCGAAATATTAGATAGTAACATAAAAGAAATTAATGAGACAGAATATCATGAGATTTTAATTGCAAATATAACACCTTATTCACCTTTTGATTTACTAGAGAATAAATCTCTTTTACTAGAAAATAATTTTGATAAATTAAATGCGATTGATTGGGATAAGGGCTGCTATGTAGGTCAAGAAATTACTGCAAGAATGAAATACAGAGGATTGCTGAAGAAAAAACTTTATCCTTTAAAACTTAAAACTGGCAGTGTTTTAATAGGAGATGAATTAATAATTAATAACGAAAAAATTGGTAAAATTATCTCAAAAGCTAATTCTAATATTTTTGCAGTATTAAATATAAATCTTGTAAATGAATTAAAAAAAAATAATCAAATTTTAACTATCAATGAATCTCTAGCTTTTGATTTTTTAGATTAAGAATTTTTTTTTATAAAAAATTATTGGTAAAATTAAAATTATAAAAATAACAAGTATTGGTAAAAAAATATTATTGATTCCATAGTTGTTTGCTATAAATCCTAAGGAAGCTGGTGCTCCTATAAAGGTTCCATAAACTGCAATTGAAATAATTGTTATCCCTACCCCACTATCAATTCCCTTAATTTTACCAGCTAAACTATATGCGATAGGAACAATTGAGGATGCACCAATTCCTAATAGAGAAAATCCAATAACAGCAGCATAAATACTATTGAAAATTATCAAAATTATTAAACTGATAATTGTCAGTAAAAATAAAAAAAGAATTAAAAGAAAAACTCCAATTTTATCTCTTACCCAATCACCACTGAGTCTTCCTATAACCATAAAAATATTAAAACTTA
>MDSZ01225358.1_pt1 | contig 13197 bp, 16 predicted proteins | sample 811201 | NCBI WGS metagenome assembly MDSZ01 (sample SAMN05326647, study PRJNA326480) | marine metagenome | isolation source: seawater | place: Indian Ocean: North | collected 2010
ATAGTCAAAAAATATGAGAATAATATCCCTATTAATTTAATGATAAAAAATTATAGATTCTCGAACATAGGAGACGTTGAAGTTTTTAGATTCACAATGGGAATTATGTCTCAAAGCTTTATAGATTTATTGAAAAGTGATAAAAATATTAAAGATGTTTATTATAATCCTGCATTTACTCCTCCCGGAGGTTCTATTGATAGCATTTCTTTGAGATATAAAGTTTACGTTTTATTCAATTAGTTTTTCTTGAGCAGATTTGATAAATATTAAAAATGCTTTATAATTTGTAACCATAGTTGCGTGCTCAAAAGCAGAGTTGACTCCCCATATTAATCCTACAATTTTATTATTCGTATCAAAAACAGCACTACCCGAGGCACCACCTTTAGCTGGAAAGCTCACTAAAGAGGAGGATGCATCTACTTGTCCACTATATATGCCTTTAAATATTAATACGGTCGGAGGATGATATATTCCTGCCGGGGCCCCAATATAATACAGTTCATTTCCTATTGTTGGCCCTGTTTTTGAAATAGGTATTTTTTTAACAGCCAGTGTGGGCACCCACAAAACACAGGCATCCACAGAGCCTAACCCATTGCCGTGAGAAATAACTACTGGCCAAGCTTGGTGTAAAACATTATTCTTATCCAGAACTTGCAATGTTTGAGTATAATTGTCAATAGCATCAGTTACCATAACATCGCAAACATGTCCCGATGTTAAAACTGTCATCTTATCTTTAACCACCGCCGCGGCCATACCACTACCCACTGAAATTCTAGATCCAATAGGACAGTTTTTATCTTTTTTGTTTTTACAAGAAAACACTTCTACAGTATTGAATACTTTTACAAAACTTTCTACAGGAGGATTTTTAATTCCAGGATATGGAATTTTTGCGCTGGTGCACCCACAAAAGACAAATGAAAGAAAAAAAGCAGAAATTAATAAAATGTTAATCTTTTTACTCATCACATTAATAAATACTATATTAAAAAGTTTTATTTAAAGGAGAAAATAATAATGATATCATTTTTGATACTATTTTTGTCAGTAGCACCTACACCCTCAGAGACAGAAAACTGTAAGTATTTTAAAAACTTAGAAGTAATTAAGCCGGTTATTAATTCGCCAAAGCAAAAAAATATAGTTTATAAAAAAATTCCTTATATTATATAAATATTAAAAAAACTAGTTATTATAGAGTATACTCTCTAGAGACACCTCACAAACAAAAAGGAAAAATTTGTGGCAAAAAAAACATATGTATTAGACACTAGTGTTTATCTAACAGACTCTGATTGCATTCGTTCTTTTGGGAATAATGATATAGTAATTCCCTTGAAAGTATTAGAAGAAATCGACAAGCATAAAAAAAGACAAGACTCGGTAGGTTCTCAAGCGAGAAGAACAATAAGGATTTTAGACTCCCTCAGGGACAGAGGAAGCCTATCAAAAGGTGTAAGAATAGATAAGGGAATGGGATTAGTAAGAGTATCATCCTACAATGCACTGTGTTTACCAGATGATTTAGATCTTGAAGATCCTGATAATCAAATTATTGCTACAGCTTTATCAGAAAGAGAAATTGCACTCACGCCTAAGACCAGAAAAGTAGTGGTAGTTAGCAGAGATATAAACATGAGAGTAAAGTGTGATGCCTTAGGTCTTATGACAGAAGATTATCAGGCAGAGCAGGTTGTTGAAAGTTCTGAGGGCCTATACACAGGAAGAACGGAGATATTGTTAGATGAGCAACAAATTGACTCTTTTTATGAAGGAAAGCAGGTATATATATCAGATGACATTGAACTGAGTCCAAATCAATTTTTAATGCTCATATCAAATAATAATCCTAAAAAAACAGCTCTTGCAAGGTTTGTGAACAAGGATTTGCCATTAAAAAAAATAATATCTTCGTCATCTAGAGTTTGGAACACTTCCCCAAGGAATAAAGAACAACAGTTTGCAATGGAACTATTGATGGATCCAAATATCCCCGTAGTATCTCTTGTTGGTAAAGCGGGATCTGGTAAGACTCTTTTAGCTTTGGCAGCAGGACTCGAACAGACTTTTGAAAAAAATATATATAAAAAAATAGTAGTCACAAAACCAGTTGAACCAGTAGGTAAAGATATAGGCTTTTTACCTGGCTCTATGGAAGAAAAAATGATGCCATGGCTCGCACCCATCCAGGATAATTTACAATTTTTGATGGGTGACGATCGTTCAACGTTAGAGATGTATATAGAAAGAGGGCAAATAGAAGTAGAGGCAATGACTTTCATTAGAGGAAGATCAATTTCTAATGCTTTCATAGTTATAGACGAAGTACAAAACATGACTCAACATGAGATAAAAACCGTATTAACTAGAGTCGGTGAAGGCACAAAAATAGTTTTAACTGGAGATGTTGAACAAATTGATAATGTTTATATCGATGCCACAAACAATGGATTATCTTATGTTGTGGAAAGATTAAAAGATGAAAATATTACTGGCCACATTACACTATTGAAAGGGGAACGCTCAAAGGTGGCAACCATTGCAGCAACAAAATTATGAAAGACAAACAAGACTTAAATGTACAGAATTTAGATCCAACAACGTTGATAGTTCAAAAAGAGACTCCATTAAAAGAAATGGTTGTAGACTATGTAGGAACAAAACTAAATCCTGAATCCGATGAGATAACGGTAGGGCAAATTATTGAAGTTTTCGCATCAGAATTTCCAGAATTTGTAATTACGGTAGCCGAAGAGAATTGGATAAATGGATACACGCAGGCTCTAAAAGATGTTGATTTTGCTAGGTCCAATAAAAGAGAAGATGAATCACAACCATAGACAATATATTATAGAGAAGGTGTCTAGACAGACCAGATACAGTGTAGGTAACATTGACGTGGAGATAAGAATTCCGTTCACTTCAGAAATAAATCATAAAAAAGTTATAAACAATTCACTTAATAAAGTGCCACAACACTTATTGGCAAATATAAAAAATATAGTTGTAGGTAATTTTTCTTTTTTAAAAAAAAGAGAATTAGATGCAACTTTTATAGAAGACACGATATTCTTATCAAACGATCAAATTAGTGAAAAAGACCTATCAAGCGATATTTTTCACGAAATAGCGCATTCGGTAGAGTCTCTGCACCGCGGTAAAATATATTCAGATAAGAAAATAGAGAGAGAATTTATAAATAAAAGACTGTCTTTATTTCAAAAGTTATCTCGAGCAGGATACAAAGTCGAAAAAAAAGATTTTGAGAATATACAGTATGACAAAAAGTTTGACATGTTTTTGTATAAAAAAATCACGTATTCAAACTTATCTCAAATAGCATCTAGCTTATATATCAAACCTTACTCTATAACGTCAATAAATGAATATTTTGCAACAGCATTTGAAGAGTTTTTTATGAAAAAAAACGTACATAAAATAAAGAAAATATCCCCGGCTTTATACGAAAAATTAATCAGCTTAATGGACATACAAAAATAAAGGAGTATTCTATAATGTATCAAAAAAAAATAGAAAATGAAAACAAAAATAAAATTATAAAAATAACAATTTCAACAAAAAAACGCAGAAAGGCCACTGAAGAAAAGTTTAGATTTAGCCTTGATCCATTTGAATTGTTGGATGATAAAAGCCTAAAGAGAAGTGATTATAAATTAATTTCATCTCCTGGCTTGACAGTGTCCAATATTAATGATAATATTAAATATATTCAATCTGGTACCTGGGTATATGAAAAGAAAGAGAATAATTTAAATGCCAAAACAGCAACCAATAAAAAGCAGCCCTCCAGGAGGAAGAGAAGCACTACTTCACGAAGTAGACGAAAAAAAGAGCTTAAACCAACAGAAGAAAATAAGTTACTCAGAACTGAAGAACTGGAAAGAGTGCCCCCACAGGCATAAGCTTATATATTTGGATCAAGAGCCATACTTCTCATCAAACGAGTTTACGGCTTTTGGTACCGCAATTCATGAAGCGTTAGAGAAATTTAATACACTAGGTGAAGAAGAGTTATATAAATTGTTTGAAAGCTCTTTTTTAAGTCAATTAAAAGAAATAGAAGAACAGCAAAATATCACTGTAAACAAAGAAGTAACTTCTCAGTTCTTATCGCAGGCAAAACCTATACTTGACCAGGCACCTTCGGTAGTAAAGGATTATTTTGGAGAGTATGAGATAGTTTCAGTTGAAGAAGAACTTATGGAGTCGATATCTGAATTTGAGTCTTATGGTAAAAAATTTAAAGGTTTTATAGATTTGGTAATTAAAACTGGTGATGAGTACCATATTATAGATTGGAAAACTTGTTCATGGGGCTGGAGATCTGCAAAAAAGACGGATCCTTTGACAAATTACCAATTGACTTTTTATAAAAATTATTTTGCTAAAAAGCATAATTTAGATACAAGCAAAGTTCATACTTATTTTATTTTGCTAAAAAGAACCTCAAAGAAAGAAAACGTAGAAATAGTAAAAGTGACTTCTGGCCCAAAAAAGACAAAAAATTCTTTAAAACTTTTAGAAAATGCTGTTATAAATATAGAAAAAAAGTTTCATCCTAAAAATAGGTTAAGTTGCAAATATTGCAAGTTTCACAATACAGAGAAATGTAAATGAAAAAAAAGATTTTAATAATAGCGGATTCCCCACTGGTCCCATCCGGAGTAGGAACTCAAACAAAATACATGATTGAAGCGCTCCTTAAGACAGGGAAATATCAATTTTTTTGTCTAGCTGGAGCTATAAAGCACCAAGATTATAGAATGCTGAAAGTTGGAGACTGGGGAGATGATTGGATTATAAAGCCAGTAGATGGATATGGTAACCCTGATATAATAAGAGCGGTATTAAGAGACTATAAGCCAGATTTATTATGGTTCATGACAGATCCAAGATTTTACGTTTGGCTTTGGCAAATTGAAAACGAAATAAGAAAAAATGTCCCAATGGTGTATTATCATGTCTGGGATAATTATCCAGCTCCAGAATACAATAAAAAATACTATGATTCTAATGATCTTATTTGCACTATAAGTAAGGTGACTGACGATATAGTTAAAAAAGTCTCACCAGATGTTGAGAGTTTAAGAGTTCCTCACGCTGTAGACATGAAAATATTTAAAAAAGACCAAAATAGAAGAGATGAATTTAGAAAATCATTACTGTCGCAAGCAGCAGACAGTAGTGAGAAGTTAATATTCTTTTGGAATAATAGAAATGCTAGAAGGAAACAGTCAGGCACTTTAATATTTTGGTTTAAAGAGTTTCTCGAAGAAGCGGGAGACAATGCCGCAATTCTGGTTATGCATACGGAACCCAAAGATCCTCATGGTCAAGATTTAAACGCTATAATAAATAAATTGGATTTAAAGGGGAGAGTTCTTTTATCAACTACAAAATTGCAACCTGAAAAATTAGCAGGCTTATATAATGCGGCCGATTGTACAATTAATATATCTGACGCCGAAGGGTTTGGTTTGTCAACATTAGAATCCCTTTCATCAGAAACACCAATCATAGTGACTATGACTGGAGGCTTGCAAGAGCAGGTTACTGACGGCGAATCGTGGTTTGGGATTGGTATCGAACCGGCATCGAAATCAATAATAGGATCTCAAGATGTTCCGTATATATATGAAGATAGAATTTCTAAAAAAGATTTTATTGATTCTATGATGTCTTTTTATAATCTAACACAAGAAGAAAGAGACGCCCTCGGCATCGCCGGAAGAAAGCATGTTGAAGAAAATTACGGACTAGAAAAGTATGGAGAAACTTGGGATAAAGTTTTGACTGATTTTATGGATAAAACCGGTTCTTGGGAAAATAGAAAAAATTATAATCATTGGGAATTGTTGGAGGTTAAATGAAAGTATTAATTGAAGGCCCAATCTTAACAAGGTCAGGGTATGGCGAACATGCAAGATTCGTGTACCGATCCATAAAGAATGAGGAAGGTTTAGACATCTACATTAATCCATTAAATTGGGGAAACACCGGGTGGCTAACAGACTTACAAGACCCGGACGAAAAAAGTGCAATAGAGGTCTGCGTGAAAAAGTTTTCAGACTATTTCAATCATGCACAAAATACAAAAACACAAATGCACTTTGATTTGCACATTCACATTGGTATTTTAAATGAATTTGAAAAGAAAGCTCCGCAGGCTATATCTGTTACTGCCGGAATAGAAACAGATCGTGTTGATCCTAGTTGGATCGCGAAAACTCATGAGCAGAAAGTTGATAAAATAATCGTTCCATCCACCCACTCAAGAGACGGTTTTTCTAAAACTTCTTATCAGTTTGACGATAAGAAAAGTCAGACAACCCATATATTGGAACTTAGAAAAGAAACAGATTTGCAGGTAGTACCATATCCCCTAAAGCAGATACCGGAAGAAAGCATCAATTTAAATATTGATACAAAATTTAATTTCCTTTCAGTAGCCTTGCTGGGGCCAAGAAAAGGTCTTGAAAATATGGTAAGATGGTTTGTGGAAGAGTTCAAAGAAGAAGAGTCAGTAGGTTTAGTATTAAAAACATCAAAGATGAATGGTTCCATAATTGACCGGAGATATACAGTTAAACATATAGAGAATGCTTTAAAGAAGCATAAAGATAGAAAATGTAAAGTTTACGTTTTGCATGGAGATCTATCCGAAGGCGAGTTGCACTCTCTTTATAAATCTCCTAATTTAAATTGTTATGTATCCGCTACACACGGAGAGGGCTATGGTCTTCCTATATTTGAAGCAGCGTATAGTGGTATGCCCATCATCGCAACAAATTGGTCAGGTCATTTAGATTTTCTCAGCGCAGAAATCAAAGAAGGAGGTAAAACTAGGAAAAAGCCTCTCTTTGCAAAGGTTGATTATGATTTGAAAGAAATTCAAAAATCAGCAGTTTGGAACGGTATTTTAATGGAAGGCTCAAAATGGGCCCACCCTCGCGCAAGTAGTTTTAAAAAGCAACTTAGAAATGTATATAAAAATTATGGAATGTATAAAAAGTGGGCAAACGTTTTAAAGGCTAATATAGAAAAGACACACTCAGAAAACGTAATATTAGAAAAGATGAGAAACTCAATTTTAGGCTCAACAGAATCATCAAAGGAAGAAGAGGTTTTTATTTTATGAGAAAAATCATATATGTTGGCCAATTGCATGACAATTCTGGCTATGGTGTCGCAGCAAGAACAAATCTACTCGCAATAAATAAAGTAAAAGAAAAATATTCAAATCAATTTGATATAAAAGCGTTCTCCTTGTCGTTTGAGAATAGATCTTCAATTGAGAACGAGCCTGAGTTTAAAGAAATTAAGCATTTGTTAATAAATGGCGACGAAGCAGCAAGGTTAATTCTAGAAGAGAGTGGACAATATGAGGTAGTTCTTCACTTGCCTATTCCTGCTGCCTACTTGTCACATACCCGGCCCGATGAAGGATGGAAATTTATAAAAAGATTTTTTGAAAACTCTAAATATAATCACAATATATCGGCCTGGGAATCTGATAAGGTACCAAGTTCGTGGATTAACATGGCTGAAAAATTGAATATAAAAAACTTTGCGACACCATCAACTTGGAATAGTGAGGTTTATTTAGACTCTTTAAATCTTGAAAGTGTGCATACCATTCCGCATGTCGTAGAGTGTACGCCTGAAGTTTCACTTCAGGAATTTTCTTTTGAAGAACATTTAAAAGACAGTTTTAAATTAATATCGATATCTCAATGGCAACCCCGAAAAGATTTTGAAACTTTAATAAGGGCTTTTTATGCAGCATTGCACGATAAAGAAGATGCGCTGTTGATAATAAAATCATATAGAAATTTAATGGACTCAGAAGATAGTAATAGGAAAGAGTCCGCCGACCTAATGAGGCAGATAACGAATATAAGAAATAGTATATTTATCGAGAATGGAGCAGAAGCAAAATGTAAAACCCTATTTATCGGAGGAGTAATCGAAAAAGAGAAATTAAATAGGCTTATCAGTATTTCTGACGCTTATATTACTTGTACTCGGGGCGAAGGTTTTGGCCTTCCTATAAGTGAGGCAATGGCCCTAGAAAAACCAGTTATAGTTCCAGATCAAACCGGACATATGGATTTTGTGACAGAAGACAACTTTTTAATAAAAGGGCATTGGGACATCGCGCATTCTATTCCGGGATACCCATCGGACTCTAATTTTTACTATTCTCACATAAACTCAGCAGCTTCTCAGATAAAAAAGTGCTACAATATGTTTAAGGAAGAAAGAGAAAAATTAAGAAAGATAGGGGTAAATAATAAAAAATCAATATCTTCAGCAAATTACGACCTTGTATCGGTTGGGGAATCTTTCTTTGAGTTTTTAAATAAGGGTCAAAATTAAAATGAGCATACAAAAAATTAGAGAAATCGTGGATAATATTGATTATTCCTTTAACGAGGGAAAAAAAATATCCATAGCTTTAATGACTTACGACAGGGTGGATTACACCAAAAGGGTTTTGGATAGTCTAGAAGCTAACAAGATAACTAAAAATATTCCTATATTCTTATTTATTGACGGCGGCCCAAAGTCCAGAAAACAAGAAATTGTAAATGATCTCGCCGCGAGAGATCATTTTATACATAAATTCGCAATTCCACGAAATGGCAACATAGGCTGTTCTGCAAACATTATAAATGCAAGAGATACAATATTTATGGACCTAGATTTTGATAGTGCGTTTATATTGGAAGATGATTTGGTGTTAGCAGAGAATTATATAGAACATTTAATGGAAGCAAACAATCGCTTAACAAAGAAATACAATAATATAGGAATGATCCAAGGGTGGAACAAAAACGGGGATGATTTGAATATAAGCCCAGATGAGTTTGAATTAGTTTCAGATATGCATCTGTGGGGGTACATTATGAATAAGCCTGTTTGGGAAGATATTCGAGATATAATGATAGAGTACAGGACAAGATTTCACGACCACTTAACTAAAAATGGAAACGGAAAGTGGCAATTTGAAATTCCTGAGAATTTAAATAAAGTCAGAAAATATATGAAAGATACTCTGTCAAAAGCAGAAGAGATACTTCGAAATGAAGAGTTGGGAATACTACCCAATCAGAGGGGCGAACAGTACCCACGCTTAACTCGGCCATCAGTTCCCACAGGTCAGGACGCTATGACAGAAACTTCACTAATAAGCAAAGGTTATGCACGTCTGATGACATCTAGAAATAAATCAAAAAATATAGGTGAGTGGGGGTTACACCAAACCCCAGAAATTTACGCTCGACATGGCCTGGCAAATATAACATATTCCTCTTATGACTATAATCCAGAAAAGTTTTATGTTAGAATAGAAAAATAAATACAAAAGGAAATACGAGTGAATAACAATAACCGCCCGGTAGTACCAATCCCGCCTTCATATGATCAAAATCAAGAATTAGAAATAGATTCTACGATAAAATATATTAAATTCTTAGATAAAAATAATATTGAAACAATCATGACTACAGCAGGAACCAGTCAGTTTAATCTTTTAACAAAAGAAGAGACGATACTGTTTAACCAGGCAGTGGTGAGGGGGTTTTCTGGCAATGTTTTAGTTGGTGTCCCACCGCTATCACAAAAGCACACAGTAAAATACATAAAAGATTTTGAAGCATGCTTCGACCATACAGATTTAGAAAGGATTAATTTTTTAATTCTCTACCCAGATAGATTTTACAACAAAGAGGTTTTAGTTAATTACTTCACTTCTATACGCCAATCTGCGACAAACCCTATATATATACACGGAAACCCGATTAGGAATGGTAAAGGCGGCAACTGGGACTATAGATCTGATTTAATAAATGAGCTTGGCTCTAGTATCATTGCTGGGTTGAAAGAAGAATGTTCAGACCTGAAATATTCATATAACTTCATCCAGAAACTAGACCCAGGGTTTGATATAATTGTAGCGGGAGGCTCTATAAGAAGATATGAATTTCTAAAAAACGCCGGCGCAAATGCATTTTTATCTGGAGTTGGAAACTTTTTTCCAAAAATAGAATTAGAGTATTTTAACGGCGAAAGAGCTGCTATAAACGTAGAAAATAATATATTTGAAGTATTTATGTCGATAGGTTGGCATGCAAGCCTTAGATATGCATTAAAACATTTAGGCCTTACCTGTCTTAATGACAGACAGCCTTGGCCAAATTTAACAGATAGCGAAAAAATAAGGATTATGAACGTTCTAAAGGAGTATAGTAATGAGTAATAAAGTTTGGATTTTAGGGCCCTGTTCCATGGAGAATAGGGAACTTTTTTTAAAAACAACAGAAACAATTAATAATATAATGAAACCCACAGATGAATGGTATATGAAGGCTTCATTTGACAAGGCAAATAGAACTTCTTTGCATGGCGGACGCGGCCCTGGTCTTGATAATTCTTTGAAAGTTTGGAAAGAGGCGAAACAGATGTTCCCAAATGTTAAGTTTATTACAGACGTGCATGAGACACATCAAGTAGAGAAATTAAAAGATTACGTAGATGTGATTCAAATACCTGCATTCTTAGGCCGCCAAACAGATTTGGTAGTAGAATGCGCTAGACACTTCGACAAAATAAATGTTAAAAAAGGACAGTGGTTGGGCCCAAATAACCTAATCAAGTCTGTAGATAAAATTAAAGAGACAAATCCAAACTGTGAAGCTTGGATTTGCGATAGGGGCACAAACTTTGGCTATCATGACCTGTTTGTAAACTTTGGAATAGTTGACGAACTAAAGGAACATTATGATAAAGTTATTTTAGACTGTACGCACTCAATTCAAAGATCTAGACAGGTATATGGAACCCAGGGGGACAGAAAATTAGCAGAACGATATTTTATTTCAGCAGACTTGTTTAATTACGATGGTGTCTTTGCCGAAGTTCACCCTAATCCACCAGATGCTACTTCAGACGGAGATTGTCAACTATATTTGTCTGACCTTGAAAGGTTAGTTAATCAATCGCGTAAGATAGGGGCACTAAAGTGAGCGACAACTTGGGAAAGGTGTGGAGCCAAGTATCTTCAACGCACAGGCATTTGCCTAGAAATGCAGCAGTAATTAAGAATGAAGAAATTATACTAAGTTCTTTAAGGCACTGCAAAATCACAGATGTTGGAAACGTATTAGACTGGGGCCCCGGCGGTGGATGGCTATCCCGAGCCATCGGAGCAAAAAATGTTAATTTTGTAGATGTTGTCCCTGACTATGATATTTTTGTGCAGAAAACTCAAGAAAATTATATAGAAAATATGAAATTTCATACGTTATCAGGATCTGAGATGCCAAAAATTACAGACAAAATAGATACAGTTATCTTATATTCTGTCCTTTATCATATGCCATCTCTAGAATATGTAAGAAGGGTCATTGAATATGTTACAAGTTTGAATCCAAAAGTAATATTAATTAGGAGCGTCTTTACAGATGCTAGCTCGTGGGAGCGCCCAGACAGATATGATTCGAAAACGTACATAAGAGGAAATATTTATAATAAGGATGAATTCCTAAGCCTGTTCGATGGATATGAGTGGTCTTTGATTGACGTAGATAAGAATTTAGCCAAAAATAAAAATGAGGACCACAGCATAACAGCAGATATTAGTTCATATTCTTGTGTTATGTGTTTGACAAAAACATGAAAAATAAAAAAATATTCATTATTGGCGAGTCTCACACCAGACATTTTGCGTTTAGAGATAACATTGCACCAGTATTTATGGGTAGTGGTAAAACAATAAATCTTGATAATATTGAAATTCTACAAGAAAATATAGATAAGGTAATTGACAATATAGTTAATCTTAATGACTCACTAATATTTTTGTATATTGGAGAACCAAATTGCAGAATAAAGCTAGCAAATCATTGGACACCACACTGGGATGAACTCCACCATGGAAAAGAAATAAATACAAAACCAGATTTTGAATATCTAGAGAGGTGTATAAGAAAATATATCACCATTGACATGAAAAATATAGATTACCTTATTACACCAACATGCGCTTACGATCCCGTTTTGCCTTCTCTAGAAGTGTTTAATGATTTTTTGAAAAAGCAGTTTGGAGAAAAAGTTGTCGATATTTTTCAATACACTAAAAACGAACAGGGGAAAGTTTTAGACGATCTAAAGGCTAAAGATTGGAAAAAAGATCCGATTCATCTAAATTCTAAAATTTGTGATATATTTTTAGAAGAGCTGAATCAGAGAAACATTATCGATAGCCCCGCCTACTATTCTCAGCAGTTAGAGGGGCATTTTGGAACCCATCTTCTCCGTTGTACTGACAAATCTAAGTTTGGGAGTTATATCATAAAATGAAAAAGCAAGAGATTATAGATAGTATTTCACAAAATGGCTATTGCGTTATCCATCAAGAAATACAGAATTTAGAAGAAGTAGTAAAAGAATCGAAAAATCTTTGTACTGGAAAATCATACGAAAGAGGCGCCAACCATTGGGCAAAACCAACATCAATTTCTCAATCTCTCCTACAGGTGGTTACAAATGATTTAGTTAGGGATATATACGAAAAAGAATACAATTCAATAATGCAAGACATTTGTATAACTCATGAATATAACAGTGATAATGTTTCTAGAAATAACTACGTTCATTTTGATAGGTTAAGAAGTATGAAAATGTTAGTCTATCTAACCGAGGTAACTGAAAAATCAGGACCTTTTTGTATAAGTTCGGGAACACACAAAATAGGAAAAAAACTAAGAAGACAATTTATGAACCAACACTCATATCAGAAGAAGAAAAATAGATTGGAATTAGACTATCCAGATATAAAATTTGAAATGAAGCCAATTTTGGGCCCCGCGGGCACAACCATATTGTTTGACTCAGACACTTTCCACAAAGGGGGTGAAGTAATGCCGGGTTTTAGCAGACTAGTCATAAGGTCTCATTGGTACCGTGATGGTAATTGGAGGGTGGTATCGTGATAGCTACAGCAGTAATACCAGCCCGAGCCGGCTCGACGAGATTGAAAGATAAAAACGTATACCCTATTAATGGAAAGCCTTTGATAAGGTGGTCAGTAGAGGCAGTTTTGAAATCTGGTCAATTTGATAAAGTGATAGTATCGACAGACGGAGATCACATATTTGAAGC
>MDSZ01258828.1_pt1 | contig 13197 bp, 14 predicted proteins | sample 811201 | NCBI WGS metagenome assembly MDSZ01 (sample SAMN05326647, study PRJNA326480) | marine metagenome | isolation source: seawater | place: Indian Ocean: North | collected 2010
TCTCCACCTACTGTTGCAACCTCAATTTACTCGGTACAAGACCACCAGACAATAACCTCGGCACCATATCCAGCAGTTCTGCACGATACCACTTGGGTATTCTGCATCAACGGTAATGCCCCACATCCATTATGCTCAAGCTCCTTCGATGGAGGACTTACTTGGACCCCAGAAGTTTCAGGAGCGCCCCTGAACTGTGGTAGCGGAGGATTGACTGCACACCTTGAGGGTGCCCCAGATGGTAACTTCTACCGCGGAAACATTGGTTGCTCGGGAGATGGTTACTCGATTTATCGTAGCGAAGATGGAGGTTTTACTTGGACCGAACACCCACTACCAACCAGCGAAAGTGGTACTGCAGATACTTGGAATGCTGAGGAGGCTCAAGTCGCTATAGACGATGATAACAATGTCCACGCGATGTGGATGGGGGCTGATAATATGCCCTACTATGCATATTCAAGAGACCAAGGAGATACTTGGTCAGATGCGATGATGATCGCTCCACCAACGAAGATGCTAGGAACAGGATTCCCAGTAATTACTGCAGGAGCGGCTGGCAAGGTTGCCCTAGGATACGTAGCAGATGCGGGTAATGATACATGGAATGGCTACATGACCATCATCACAGATGCCTTCTCGGAGATGCCATTGTTGACGACAGTTCGAATCAATGCAGCCGATGACCCATTGGATACCACTCCAGACTGTGGCTACAACCGCTGTGGAGGATTGGGGGATTTCCTAGACATGGGAGTCGACCAATATGGTAGACCATGGTTCTCATTATCACACAATATAGCGGGAGACATCGGTATCTTCGCAACCCTGACTCAGGGGCCGGTATTACGCGGTGAAGGAACGGTGTTGAATCCGATGCCTGCTGGTGGAGTTGCGACTCTGTAGGTCAGTAGCGCCTGCCACCGCCACCATACTGTTGATTGCCCAAGAGGGCGGCGAGCATTTTCGACACCACCTCGGGCCTTCCACGCTGGTGCGCCAGACTGGAAAGATGGATGGCCTCAGTAGTCAGTGCGAATAGCCTAGCCTGAATGCTAGTTGCTTGGATGGGCCCGTCCGGATTTGAACCGGAGTCCAAGCGTCCCAAACGCCCGAGTATTGGCCAAGCTAACCCACGGGCCCAATGCCTCGGCGAGCCGAGGTCCCGTGATAAGTATTCACTCGATGAGTTGCCACTCATCTTCACTAAGTTGCAATAGTAATCCCTGCTGATATGCCATGTCGAGTAGATCGATGGCTCTCATGCTGATATTCATCTTGGCTAGCGAAGATTGTACTGATTCTTTGTCGACGATACCATCCTTTGCAGCATCGATGAGACAATGCCTGAGGCTCCTTGGGTCATCGTCCTTGTGAGAGATAGTTGGTTTTGGCGGAGCAAGTTTGCTGGCTAATTCCTCGCGCAATTCCTCGGGAACATTGGCCATGGCGATTTCATGTTGCAGTTGTTGGACGTTCGCTGCATGCGATACGACTTCTGATGCCTCGTTGGCTGCTAGGCCACAACGACTGCATTTTGCTTGTTGACCGGCTTTACGAGCGAAACACTGGCCGCAGGACGCGCAGCGTAGAACAGTCCACGCGGGGGCATCCATAGCGCTGCTTGGATGACGAGGGAATACAAGGTATTCGCTCAAAGCGAGAAGTCCATTCCAGAATCTGCCTCTCTGGTCAGGGAACCTCTTGTAGGCCCAGATGGCTTTGGTGCAAAGGTTTCACCACCCTCCTCGGCCTGCTTGACTATTGGTGGTGCTCGCACTCTACCTCTTGAGCCCATTCCGATATTGAGGCTGTCCGGCATGATTAGTGCAGCCATCGCAACACCGTGGTGATTATGCCCCGCAGTGACTTCGTCAACCGCCACATCAAATGCGAGAACCTCTAAGTCACGGCTTGCTAACTTACGCTGAAGGTTACGCTTGAGAAGGGCTTCTGTCTCTTCATAATCCTCATCTGTCACAAGACTTGCTACGATTGAACACTCGTCACCCTCAGGAGTTACTGCAGAGGCCCATGCTACTCCTGCACTAGCAGTACCGCGGTCTTGAGCGGTAGCAACTGCAAGATGGCACTCCACCAAAGAGCCCATTGGCAGTGGTTTTGATGGAACTGCCTCGAAACCCATAGGCAACATCGCGCCTTCAACTCTGATCAATCGGCAATCTCCGAGACCTAGTTCAACAAGTCCCTGATCGAATGCGTCCTCAGCATTCTCACCCCATGGTGCAACAGCGGTCATAAGCCAACCAGGAGTCGACTTTGACGAACGCCGCTTGGGTAATTTGTCCGCAGACATGAACTCAGGACGGGTTTGGGGTTCATGAACAACGTGGTCCTTCGGATTGCCGTGAAGGCTAGGAACATGTTGCTTGTTGGCGGCATCGCGGGATTGATTGTCGCCCTTGCTCTAAGCAGAGCAGGTGATGGAATGGAAGGTGGTTCAGTGTTTATGCTCCTGTTGTTTGGGATGCTATTCATCTGCTTGCTCGTATTGAACACTAAAGCCTCGTTCGAATCAGATTCTTCTACGGCAGGAGTATTGTCTCAGCGCAGTGAAGATGTAGAAGTCGAAACTCCTGCGAATGAAGAGAGTCTACCAGATCCTATCGACTCAGGATTTGAAATTCCGCTTTAATCAAACCAGCCTTACGGTCTCAAGATTCTTCGGTGCGTGGGTAATTACGCCGAATTTATCCCTTAGACTGAGTCTTAATTCGTTGCACTTGTGGTAATCTCCGTGATGGCAGATTACGGTCTTGGGCTTAGGGCTCATCTGGTCGATGAAATCAATCAATTGCTTGCGGTCAGAGTGTCCGCTGAATCCATCGATGGTCACCATTTCACAGCCGATTTTGACAATCTCTGTTCTACCGTCGACATGCATTGGCACTTCTCCGAATCCTTTCTGCAATCTTCGCCCAAGGGTTCCCTCGGCCTGATAGCCGACGAAACACAGAGTATTACGGTCGTCTGCTGCCCAATTTCGGAAGTACTCCATAACCGGACCTCCGTTGAGCATTCCACTAGTAGCCAAAACGATACAAGGAGAGTGGTCGAGAACTATAGACTCGCGCATATCTCGGCCTTGCACCTGTCTGAACCAAGTGCTTGTGAAGGGATTATCACCATCATCTTGTAAGAGTGAACGCTTGAGAGAACTAGTTAGGAACTCGGGATGCGCTGCGTGTATTGCTGTCGCTTCCTGAATCATTCCATCTAGATAAACGGGAACTGGTTCAACCTCTCCTGACCTGAATAATTCATCTATGGCGATCATCACTTCTTGGCTACGACCTACTGCGAATACAGGGCAAATCACCTTGCCGTTTCGCTTCATAGTCCTGCGAATAACGTCCTGTAATTCCATGGTCGCCTCAGACCTACTTGGCTGGAAGTCACCAGCTGCACCGTATGTGGATTCAATCACCAAGGTCTCACACCTAGGGAAACGACAACTGGCTGCATCGAATAACCAAGACTTCTCGAATTTGGTATCTCCTGAGAGAACGATGTTGTGTACTCCGTCTCCGATGTGAAGGTGAACTGCAGAGGAACCGAGGATATGTCCTGCATTGTGGAATGTCAACTTGATATCAGGGGCGATATCTGTGGTCTTGTTCCAATCTACATCCACTACGTGCTTCATACATTCACGGATATGCTCCATCTCATATGGTGGGCGCTTACCTTCTGAACTGGTCACCTTGAGGTAATCGGTCTGCAAGAGTAGCATCATGTCCCTAGTAGGAGGTGTGCAGAATACTGGGCCTCTGAATCCATACTTGAATAGAACAGGCAACATTCCAGCGTGGTCAAGATGCGCATGTGTCAAAACAACAGCATCTAACTTCTCCAATGGCAAAGCCTCGGGGGCGTTGAAATATGGCATTGGATCTGTATCAGAAGCAATGTTGACTCCGACATCGATCATAACCCTGCTTTCGTTTGTAGTTATGTAGTGACATGCCCTTCCGACTTCCCTGTATGAACCAAGAGCGGTCAGCCTTACCCAGTTAGGGCCAGGTCTTTTTGGGCGGTAGATATTGAGTCCAAACTCCTTGAGCAGTTTCCTTCTCTCCTGCCAATGTGCCTTTCGGTATCCTCTGATGTCATGCGTGGTTTTTGACTCAAGAGGAGGAGTTCTTTCGATACGGATGATCCAACCCGTCTCGTCCATTAATTTCTCGCGGATTGCGCCTCTCTTACCCAGAGCATTACCTGGGTCGTCGCATTGAACCAGCACTTCCTTGAAGCACCTGTCAAAATGAACCACAGAGATGTTAATGTTCTCAGGGATGCTCTGCCTAATCAACTTCTCAGCCTCTTCTTCGTCCATCAATATGTCATCCGAAGGCCTTAGCACGATACTGCGCTTCACCGCACTGCCGATTTTACCCAATAGTCCGCCCTTGGAGAATTCTCTCGGCGTAGGTGTCACTATGGCAACCGAAGCAGACTCCAGTTCAACATCGTATTCGAGTTCCTTGGGAACCATCTTCTTGATCTTGTCTTTGACTTCCTTGAATGTCAGTCTCATTTCAATTTCTCCTTCTCCCCACTAACGCCTTCTGAGTGATGAAGAATCACCACCCTGACGGGCGGGGCCAATAATGGCCGGGGGAATTTGATTTGGCTTACTTGAGTAGAGCCTTTACTTCAGCATCGCTGAGTAGACGGAATCCGTCTTTGGTGATAACTGCAAGATCCATGCCGTTTCCGCTGGCTGCATCGCGCTGCCCTGAAGCGGACAATGCTCTTGCACCAAGAGATAGTGCTTGGGCCTCGGTCATGTTCTTCTTGAAACCGTCTTCTAGAACACCGTACATGTAAGGTGAACCGGAACCGGTTGCACAATAATCGTCGGGAATACTACCACCAGCAGAATCGATGCTGTAGACGCTAGGTCCGTCCTCATCCATTCCTACGATGAGGAGTTGAACCCAATATGGCCTGCCTCCAAGGATATTGGCTGTCAAAGTTGCAGCTGCGGTGACGCTCATCTGGTGGCCGCGCTTCAACTCATAGAGTGAAACTTCAGCAGCCAACATGCGAGATAGGCTTTGGGCGTGTCCGACCAGTCCTGCTGTAGTCAAGGCTAGATTGTCTGCGATTTTGAACAACTTCTGAACGCTCTTGTTAGCGATGAAATGCCCCATGGTAGCGCGATGATCGGCACCGACCACAACACCTCCCTTGAAACAAATACCCAGTGTGCTTGTCCCTGTTTTGAATTGCTCAGCCATCGCTTCCATTCAATCACCTTTCCTAATGACAAAGGCCATGCCAGCGGCGACGGCCCTTGAGTGTTATACCTCTGCGGGCAGGGGGGGCTTATCAACCCGACGACAACAAAGAAAGCCACAGGTTCATGTGCTGTGGGGGAATGGCACAGCATGGCCAAAGAAGATGAGGATGAACACCAATCCTCACTCGATTCGTTCACCAGCGAGGTCGTCAATGCTGAGGACATGTTTCTTGAGCCACCCGATTTGGGTCAATCAATAGACAAGCAGGAACCGCTGCGTAGCATCGAAATGCCGAGTCGTAGAGCGCCTGGTGAATCTAAGCCGCCGCCCTCTGACGTACTCTACCATGACCTTGGACGATTGTACCCTGCTGCTCCAATAGCGCCTGATGGTGGTTTCATCTTGCACAGAGGCGTGCTACAGGATTTGACAGGTGTACCTCAACTGATGGATTGGCTTTCGGATGGAGATATCGTCATCGTTGAAATGGGACGAATGATGCAAAGAGAATTGGAGTTCAAGACTGCTCTTTCTCAACTCGACGAATTTGTCGAAGGGGACCTAAAGGGTCAGATTATCCAACTTACCACCAGCAGACTATTGCTCCTACCTCCCGGCTGCCGAGGCGTTAGAGGTGTTGAGGATGAGGCATTTGCTGCAGGACCTCTAGAGTAAGGAGGACTAGAAGTGGAATCAGATATCGAGATGCCTTGCCCCATCTGTTCGGCAACTGGCGAATTGAAGATGATCTCTCACGTAGATGAAATTCCCTATTTCGGAGAACATACGCAAGTAACAATCCTCTGTGGCTCTTGTGGTTGGAGGCAGACCGATTTCATTCCAGCCGAAGGGCGTAAACCGGGGGCTTGCTCGATTCTCTTAGATGGCGAAGATGTCCTAAGCGCACGAATCGTTAGGTCATCCAGTTGTACCGTAAGGATTCCAGAACTCGACTTAGAAGTCAAACCGGGAACCGGTTCAAGCGGCTATGTGAGCAATGTCGAAGGAGTGTTGAATCGATTCATTGAGGTGGTTGACATGGTTGCAAGAGACCTTGCTGATGATGATTTACACGAGGATCTACAAAGATGCATGCAGGTGAAATCAGCCTTGCAAGAACTCAAAGAAGGGAGTTCAAGAAATGTAACGCTAGAACTTCTTGACCCTCGTGGACATTCGCAAATCTTGCATGCTGATGCCGTAAATCGAGAACTCAGCGAAAGTGAATTGGCAGAATTACCATTGGGTCCAGACCCGCCGGTGCTAGATGGTCATTGAGCATCGCTAGCAAGGAAATCATTGATCAGATGGGCGTTTTGGTCTTTCAGTTCTTGATGGTTGGAAAGCCAAGCAGTAGCCCTTTCTATACACAATTGTTTCATTTCTCCAGCCAATAGAGCACCGCTTCTGTAAGAAGCCGCAGTTTCGGCAAGGAAGGAATCATCCTCTTCGAAGAAGAACATCATGTATTGGTAAGCCACGTCCTTCTCAGGGTCTCCTCCTAACCTACGATGTTCCTCAACTGTCGACTGACCTCCAGAGAATGCCCGCTTTATCTTGGCTGCAACCGCATCTGGTTCATCGGATAGGAAGATGGTAGTCTTAGGCTCAGAGGAACTCATCTTACCACCTGTTAGTCCAACCGCAAATCGATGGTATGTGCTGGCAGGTTGCAACAATCCCATTCCCCCCATCTGCCGTTCAAGAGCCAACAAACGCATTCGAATTCGGGCCTTGTCCTTGGCAGTAGCAGATGGAATCTGAATCGAACCATGTTTAGGATTCGATAAGATGTCAGCAAAGCCAAGATCGCTCAATTCGGCACTTATCTTGTCGAATAGACTCTGCCTCCTCTCTCTATTCAAGCGACCATTAGCATCCATCCCCAAGGCTGCAGCGTTGTCATCCTGTACCGATAAACCGATGACCAAGCCGCCATTTTTGGCAGCCTTGAGATTGAACCAATTGGATTTAGCAGCTAGGCCTCTTGTTAATCTTAGATGAGGGTCTTGGTCAACACCCACTGGCACCACTATAGGACGTAGCCCTCCGTATTCTTCGAGTTGTGGATGCAAAATATCTCCCGCTTGAACCAAAGGTGCCTGAACATGTGCAAGATTGGTATCTCCGCTGAAGCCATAGATTGCTTCCATCTCTGAGAGGTTAGTCCTCTTGCCCAGCGTGAAACCCATCTTCTGAGTTATTGGACGGCGCGACTGGAAGTAAACCTGAGTTCGTTCAGGGTCAAGGCCCATAGCGACATAATTTGCAACATATTCCTCCAGTGCAACTTCTCTGGCTGCTGATAGAGAAAGGCCACGCGTGGCATTGGATTCCAAATCTGCAACTGCGATTGTGACATCTGCTCCCTGCTCCTGAAACCAGCGCACCTGATCGACGACCATCTTGTGCCCTAGGTGCATTCTACCTGAAGGCATCAATCCAGTCATCACACCGAAAGGGTCGCCTGAAGCCTTAGCATCAAGAACTACGTCCAAATCTCGGTGGGCAAATACGATTCCTCTACGGTGATGAAGACCAGGGTTGTCAAGGTGCAAGGAATCCATTCCTTGTAGGCCGAATTGTTCGATGATTCTGCCATAGTCTGTGGACTGCGCGCTTGACCAAGGGTCGATACGTACCTCCTCAACCACGGGTTCCACCTATGGCGTGGCTGGTAAGTCAGGGGATGAAGGCTTCGCCATGCTGAAGTGCCGCGAGTGCTTCGTAGGGGTGTTGATATGGCGCGGATGGTGATTCTCGGGGCTGGGCTAGTTGGCGCCTTTGTTGCTCAACACTTGAATGAACACGATGTTCTTGTCATCGATTCATCTGCCGATGCTCTTGCTAGAATCGATTGTACTACAATGCAAGCCGATGCACTTAGTGAAGAAGTTCTAGGGATGCAAGGAATAGATGTCTGGATCAATATGTTGCCAGGAGGAATTGCCCATGCAGTACGAAAGCCTCTATTGAGCCGAGGACAGACCGTTGTCGATTTGGCCTTCACGCTGGAAGACCCGCGTAGTATAAGAGGAGGGAAAATGGTCTATGATGTAGGCATAGCACCAGGGCTCTCCAACCTATGGTCTGCTGCTATAGAAAAATTGGATAGTCTCGAGATAATGGTAGGAGGTATCCCTACGGAACCAGATGAAGGATGGTCATACATGGCTCCATTCTCCCCCGCCGATGTCATCGAAGAATATACTCGTCCAGCGAGAATAAAACTCAACGGAGAATTGGTTGAATTGCCTGCGCTTGAACGTCGCCAACTAGTTGACTATCCTAGCATCGGGACTCTTGAAGCAGGATTGACAGATGGCCTGAGAAGCCTGTTGGATACAGTATCAGCAAATACCATGCTCGAATATACTCTAAGGTGGCCGGGGCATTATGACAAATGGTTCCAGCGCACATCATATGATGGCTTATTGGAGGAATGGAAATTCGATGAGCAACGCCCAGAAATGACAGTTCTGAGCATCGATGCCAAACTAACTGATGGGAGTGACTGGCATGGAATGTTGATCGACCGGGGCAAAGATGGCTGGTCTTCCATGGCTAGAACCACAGGTCTTGTCACCCTGGCTGCAGTAGATGCTGCCTTGCTGGGGCTTGTTCCAGATGGAGTACATCCCCCAGAAGGAATTCCTGAATTGCTGGAACTAGCAGAGGCAAGATTGCTTCAAGCCGGTGTTCATATCGAAAGGGATTCTTTCAAGGAGCGCCCAATTGTTTGATCCTGCCCATCAAATCATCAGTGAAACGACGGTATAGTCCTGCTAACTCTTGCTTGCGAGGTGCATCCTCCATACCTACCATTTCCTCTACCTTTGAAGCATCCACATTACCCTCAAGCCAACTATTCCAAGTCATGCCCTCTCCGCAATTGATGGCCATTTTCTTCCAAGGCCTAGGAATCTTGTGTATCTTTGGAGCCATGACTTCGCGAGTTCCTACCAAGGCGATTGGCATTACGGGCACATCGGGATGAGAAGCGGCTAACCTTGCTACTCCTGTCTTTCCCTTGAGAAGGAATGGTGCTTCCGTATTCTTGGAACGCGTACCTTCAGGGAAAATTCCTAGACAGCGCCCTCTGGATAGAATATCGCTGGCTCTAGCCAGAGCATCCGAGCCGCCCGACTCTCTTTCGGTCTTGATTTGGCCAGTAGCCTTGACAACAAAGGATACCCCAGTGGTGGTGAAGTGCTCATCCTTGGCAAGATAATGCAACTTCCTTCTGACCGTCGAGATGATTACGATTGGGTCGACATGCGATAGGTGATTAGCAGCGAAAATTGCGGCACCCTTGCGTGGAATCCTATCCATTCCAGTCGGCTTGATACGTAGAAAGAAACGCAGTACTGGAACCACGGTTCGCTGCAGGAAACCATAGGTTCTGGTACTTGGCAGAGGTATTCCTGTGCCATCAATGCGGACGTCGGCGGCAAGGCCTTTCCAGGCTTCAACTACCTCCGACATGATGCTGTCGTGAATCCACTGAGCCTTGTATGTGGCGGCTGTTGATTGGCCAAAGAGGCGTTTACATCGGTATGGTCATCAAAGCGAAAGCGTTGCGCCGAGCATGCACAACAGGGCGATGCTAGTACTGTTGATGTTCTGTGTGCAACCCTTGGTCATGCCTGTGGCTGCTGCCTCGTGGGAAGAAGACGGTTGGTTGAATAATCAATATGCAGATGAGAGACTACAAGCAGGAGATGAATTCGGCTGCTATGCTATACCTGGTCTATCTTGGCAGGCGGACCCCGGCGCTGTAGCATTGGAATGCCGAAACTACATCGAGCAGCGTATCGATGCTTCCATCTGGGGCGAGAGTCCTCTGTCATCTTGGGCTCCAAGTGGCCTGACTTACATCGAACACGAAGCGATCAACACTCAAGGATTCCCAGTGCATGGAGACCTCACTGAACTTGCAGATAGCGCCTGGCACGATGCTGAAGATGAACCCCAACAGAATGAGGACTGGTACAACCTTGGGCGCAGAGGCGGAAGTCTTGAACGCGACATGAATGACCTTGATTCGGTTAAGGCAGAAGCGGCAAAGGGAGGATTACTCAACTTCTACTGGATTGGCAAAGTGGACTCAACCACCATTCGACATGATTCAGAACTTGAAGACTGGTTGCTTTCTAGTGATGCATGGTTCACTACATGGGGCGTGGCATGGAGCACTTGGGTGATTCAACGCTGCCACCAATTCGAACATGATACCCGTTCCAGCGATTCAAATGGAAATTGGATCTTCTTGGTCACTAGACCTAGTCAATGCTTGGCTATGGAAAACCGTTCTTGGGACATACCTGTTACTTGGCGAATAAATGCAAATGGCTCTGGAGTTAACTCTGTCACCATGAATAGTACCGGAGAATCGTTGCCATTACTGGATGTAACTGAAAACCAACTACAGCGTGGATGGAGAATGGATGGCGATGATTTGTTGCTTACGATTGAAGTTGGCACAGAGGTTCAAATCACCTTCAATGATTCTGGGGCAGATATCGACATTCTCGATGAAGATTGGTTCAATGGCCGTAGTTTCGCTGTAACCATAGCGTCGCATTCAACTGATGACCTGTTTACTTCCTCGAAACGCTTCGATGCCGATTCAGATTTGAGATTCACTTGGTTGTTAAGCCCTAGAGAGAGCAGATCCTCATCACCTTGGTTGCCTGTAGTTGGGGTTGTCGTGATACTCGGTTCGATGCTGGCCTATTCCATTTTGATTAGAAGAGATCGAGAAAAACAACTGCTAGAAGAGGAATGAATGTCATTGCTCAGTCAAATCATTGAAGAACCGTCCTCAGGGAGGGGGTTTGAACCGCATGCAGCAGTACCTCGATTTAATCAGGAGAATCCTCGATGAAGGAGCCCTAAAGGAGGACAGGACCGGCACTGGCACACTTTCTGTTTTCGGCCATCAGATGCGTTTCGATCTATCCGAAGGATTCCCAATGATAACCACCAAAAAATTGCATCTCAAGTCTATAGTTCATGAATTGCTTTGGTTCCTCAAAGGAGATACCAATGTCAAGTATCTACAGGAAAATGGTGTTCGAATATGGAATGAATGGGCCGATGAAGACGGTGAGTTAGGACCTGTCTACGGCAAACAATGGAGACATTGGAAAAGTGGAGATGATGATGTCATCGACCAGATTGCGCAAGCCATTGAGATGATTCGCAACAACCCAAGTTCCAGAAGAATAATCGTTAGCGCATGGAATGTTGCCGAACTTGAACAGATGGCGCTGATGCCTTGTCACGCCTTCTTCCAATTCTATGTTAACCAAGGGAAATTATCGTGCCAACTATACCAACGTAGTGCTGATGTATTCCTTGGAGTTCCTTTCAATATCGCTTCATACAGTTTGCTAGTTCACATGATGGCTCAGGTCTGCGAACTCGAAGTAGGCGAATTCGTCCACACCATTGGCGATGCGCATCTGTACCTCAACCACCTTGAGCAGGCTAATGAGCAGATTACTAGGACACCGCTTCCGCTTCCCACCCTACATCTTAACCCAGAAATCAAGGATATCGATTCATTTGGTTTCGATAGTATCGAGATTCGAGACTATGAGCATCATCCACATATCAGCGCCCCAATTTCAGTTTGAGGAGTCGATATGGAACTGGTTGGCCTCGTTGCAACCGATATCGATGGCGCTATCGGAATTGAAGGACGCCTTCCTTGGCGCTTGCCTTCAGACCTCAAGCGTTTCAAACAGAGAACTATGGGCAGTCCAATAATCATGGGTCGCAAGACTTGGGATTCAATCGGCAGAGCCTTACCTGGCAGATTGAATATCGTCCTTTCTCGCAGTGCTGAAATCGATGGAATAGTTGTGGCCCGCTCACCTGAAGCAGCAATATCTGCATGTGGCTCTGCCAAGGAAGCATTCATCATCGGTGGTGGTGAAATCTACAAGCTGTTCAAACTAGATACTCTGGAGTTGACCGTTGTACAAACTAAAGTTGAGTCTGCAGATACCTATTTTGAGATTCCAAACGATATGAATTTAATCAGTGAAGGCACCCCAATTCAAGAAGATGGGGATGAATTTCCTTGGGTGCTCAAGATACTGAAAACGGAAAAATGAATTGGGGCTCTTGATATAATCAAGAGCATGGAGTATTATATCCATGCAAATTCTCGCAACAGGCGATAGGCATGCGAGTGAAAGTGCTGTTGTTATCTGCAATCCTGTTTACTTCAACTATTGGAACCATGTTTTCTTCAGAACTGGTTGAGTCTGATGAAAGAATGTCAACCTCAATTGGAAACATGCCCAAAAACATCGCAGAGACTGGCGATACGGGCCAATATACGTCAATGAAAGTCGATGGAATGAACAACCCCCACATCGCCTATTACGATGCTGATAATGCCGATTTGATATACACCAAATACGATGGATGGAATTGGAATACAACAACTATAGATTCCGATGGAGATGTTGGTTCGCATGCCTCGCTGGTTCTCGACAAGTTCGACAATCCACACATCTCATACTATGATGCAACAAATCAGGATTTGAAGTACGCTCATTTTGATGGATCCCAATGGATGAATACTAGTGTGGATTCTGATGGAGATGTTGGCTCCTATACATCAATTGACGTCAGTACCAATACCAATCCGCATATCGCTTACCGAGATGAATCCAATACCAATCTGAAATACGCCTACTACAATGGTAGTGCATGGATCAACATGACCTTGGACGGAGATTGGGGAGGAATGGATAACGTAGGGAAACATGCCTCCATAGCCTTAGATTCTGGAAATTGGCCACATATCGCCTATTACAATGAAACTGGAGGCGATTTGATGTACATGTACAATGATGGAACCTCATGGTACAGATTCACCGCATATGCAACCAACAATGTTGGGCTACATGCA
>MDSZ01131396.1_pt1 | contig 13195 bp, 12 predicted proteins | sample 811201 | NCBI WGS metagenome assembly MDSZ01 (sample SAMN05326647, study PRJNA326480) | marine metagenome | isolation source: seawater | place: Indian Ocean: North | collected 2010
ACGTGAAAGGCGTAAGGATCCCAATTGGGATTACGTTTTTTTGGCCTGACTCCGAATTATAAATTTCAAGTTTATCAAGAAATTCATGATTTAGTATATTATGGAAATGGGGGTTTTATATACTCTGAAGTATATGTTATGCCAATTCATATTAGACGTTATCATATTAAAAAAATAGATGATCTCCATAAAAAACGTATTGATGAAGAAAGAAAAGCTATGAATACTTCTCAGCAAACAATGAGAAACATACCTTCTACACCTAATATAAATAAAACCTAATTTTTTCTATATTTATATGGGACAATTCTATTAATTTATGGCAGATCCAGGGGACAATATTAATAATTTAGGGCAAGGCGCCGAAGAGATAAAAGGAGCTTTTAATGAAATTAAAGGTGTCCTCCTTCAAATATCTCAAATCCTAGAAGCCCAAGCAGCAACTACAGAAGATTATGCTGCTAATTTAGCTGAAGCTAAAGCACAGAGAGAAGAGGATGAGAAAAAAGCAAAATTAACTGAAGAGGCTCAAAAGAAAATTAATGCAGCATTAGAAAAGGCTAATAAAAAGAAGGAAGTAATGAACAAATTACTTTCTGTAGCAAATGGTGCTGCTGCAGCCTTCACTACAGCTATAATGGCTGCTGATAAAGAAACTACTCAAATGGGTAGGGGTCTTAATTTATCAAAGAAAGAAGCTATAGGAATAAAAGACCAATTTGCAAAAATAGCAGCTAACTCAGGTGATGTAGCAATAAATTCCGTAAGGTTAAGTAAAGCTAACGCAGGTCTTAATGCTCAATTAGGAACTGGTGTTGTGTTTAGTGGAGATATGTTAAAAACTTTCTCTAAACTAACTGAAATCGTAGGAATTACAGGTGAAGCCGCGGGTAGTTTAGCATTCCAAGGTCAAAGAGCAGGCCAAACTTTTAGGGAAGTTGAGGAAAATGTATTAGGGGCATCTTATGAGATGCAAAGAGGGGTAGGAATTCAACTTGATATGAAAGGTGTGTTAGAAGCAACAGGTAAAGTCTCGGGTCAATTAAGAGCTCAATTAGGAGCAAATCCTGAAGCAATAGCTAAAGCAGTAACAGCTGCTAAATTATTAGGTGCCGAAATAGATGATATTGTAGCTAGCTCAAAAGCCCTACTTGATTTTGAAAGTAGCATTGAAAGCGAATTAGAAGCTGAATTACTTACTGGTAAACAACTTAACCTTGAACGTGCTAGGGCAGCAGCATTAGCAGGTGATCAAGAAACTGTAGCAGCAGAATTAGCTAAAAATATGGGTACATTTACTGACTTTACTAAAATGAATACCCTACAGCAGGATGCTTTAGCTAAGTCAATGGGAATGTCATCTGATTCTCTATCAGATATGTTATTTAAACAAGAAACTATGGGTATGAATGCTAAGCAACTTAGGGCCCAAGGTAAAGACGAATTAGCAGATAAATTAGAACAATTAGATACACAGGAAAAATTAGCACTAGCTCAAGAAAAATTCAGAACTATAATGGGAGATGTAGCCACAGCAGTACTACCTGTAGTAGAGGCATTTGGCTCAATAGTTGCATTCTTGGCAGAATCAAAAGCTTTAACAGGAGCCTTAATAGGAATTACTGTAGCGTTAGCAGTAGCCTCTAAAACAATGGCAGCAATACAAATGGTAGCAGCAGTTGCTAAAATATTCGGTGAAAATGCAAAAGCAGGCCCTATTGTAGGAACAATAGCAGCCCTAGCAGGAGTTGCAGCCTTAATAGGAGCTGTAGCTATGGCAAGAAATACAGTTAGAGATGGATTTGCACCCGCAAGTAAAGGTCCATTTACAATCACAGATAATTATGGTGGTATGGCCCGCACAACACCGGGTGATAATCTCCAAGTTGGACCAAAAACGGGAGCTAGTGCTCAACCACAGCCTATAGTAGTTCAAAATAAATGGGATGCATTTGCCGCATCTAACGGTAATGGAAGAAAAGGATTAGGAGGAACCCAATCACTTCAGGCGAGTCCTACATTTGCTTGATATTTATAACAAAACAACATAATCATGTCATTAAAAAATTTAACATCAATTCACGACTTAGTTCAAGGAGAAACAGCTCCCGTGGGAGATATGGATTCTCAAACAGGCCCAGCATTTCCTATTGTAAAGGATCTAGAAAGAGGTTTATCCCCATTTAGTATTCCAGCAGGATCACAATTACACGGAGGTCCCTTAAGCGATCAGGCCGGTAGATCATTAGTTGGTCCTGCTTACCAATATTCCTATGGTGGGGCCGCTACTGCTGTACTTCCCTCTTCTTTAGATGCGGATGGAGTAACTCCAGACGAATATATAGCTAATCTCCCTGATTAATGTTCGATGGCGATATCCTTAAAAAATCTCCTTTTACTCGCCGAAGCAAATGGTTTAAACCCTGATGGGTCATTTTTTGAACAACGTTCACTAGGATATGGAGATAATCCTCCTCTAATCTTAAAAGACCTACCAGGGGTAGAAGAGGAACCTAATGGAACAACAAACTTAATAGGCCAAGTAACTGATAATTTTGTAAGGGGTGGAGCTATAGCATTAGGTAAATCCGCTGTAGATGATGTAGAAAGATTAGGAAAAGTCCTAATTAGTCCAAATGGTATAGCCTGGGGTGTATCACAATTAGCATTAGCTGCAACAAATCCATTAGGACCTATTTTACCTGAAGCAACTGGAATTACATCATTTTTACAAAGTGCAATAGGAGGCCCTAGAAATCGCCAATCTTTACCTATTGGTGTTTTAGCAACAGCTGGAACAGGAGCAGCAGGCATTAGATTTAGAAAAGATGGATTATTAGACGTAAAATTTGAATCAGGATATAATTATGATTCTACTAATGGAGGACCTAAATATGAATCTACCCTTAGAGATCGTATAAATAAGGGGGGAGATGATTTTCCCGATGGTCTTACTCTACATTCAATATACGATAATGTCAATACTTTTGATGTTGGCGGTATTAATATTAAAGAATATAGTGGTGGTCCCCATTCAACCTTTGGCATTGGAAATACTGAAATCAAAAAATATAAAAGTAATCCTTTTAATGATATAGGAGATAATGGAGGTTACTTACCTTTATTTAACCAAAAGTTATTTCCTTTAAGACAAGCTCCCCTTACCCCAACTAGTAAACATAGAGATTATAGATCAGTTGAAGGTACTATTTCAGAAATAGAACCTATACCAGATGAAAAAACTAGAATCAATCTTTACAAATTAGGAGACCCAGGAATTGAACCCACAGGCCCTGAAGATGAATATGCAGTATATGATATAAAAACTATAGACAGAATATCCGCTGCTGGTATTTTTAAAAGGCAAGATTTAAATATGTCAGTTGCTAACAGTAAATTTAAAGATTACATTAAATTTAGAATAGCAGTAGTAGATACTGAAAACCCAATGAGTGATAATGTAATCTTATTTAGAGCCCTCTTGGATAATATAGCAGATAATTTTTCTGGAGAGTGGAATTCTTTTAAATATAATGGTAGAGCAGAAAAATTCTATACATACGGGGGTTTTGATAGATCTATAGATTTTGGATTTAAAATTCATACCCAAACAAGACATGAACAAAAACCTTTATGGCGTAAATTAAATTATTTAGTTGCACAAACAGCCCCTGAGTATAAAAACAGAAGAATGCGTGGAGTATTTTCTCGCTTAACTATTGGTGATTGGATGAATGAAATTCCTGGTTTTTTTACATCAGTAAATTTAAGTTGGTCAGTCGCTTATCCTTGGGAAATTAGACATGATGAAAATGGTAAAGATAGAGATTTAAATGAATACCCACATATTTTAGATGTTTCTTGTAATTTCCAACCAGTACACAATTTTGCTCCATCAAATAGCCCAACAACACCATTTTTACTACCTGAAATTGGGGTAGAAGATAGTCAAAAATATGCACAGTTACTAGATGGAGAAGATGTTCTTAGTAATAATAATGGGGTAGCTGACAGCCCAATATATGCTGATATTGACTATAGATTAGAACCTCTACCAGATGAATCTAATGAGATTGAAGAAAATAACAATCCTACATTAGACGAAGTTATAGATAATAATGCTGTTAATCAAAATGCTTCAACAGGTGGTTTCTTATCACAAGAGGATCTTATTGGTAGATTTAACCCACAAAACCAATTCTAATGAATCGATTTAGAGATATACAAAAATTAAGAAATAGGAGGGGAAAAAGCTATTATATCAATACTATTTTACCCGAAATTCCTTTAAATCAAGACGATATATACATTATAACTCAAGATGGAGATAGATTAGATAATCTAAGCTTTGAATTTTATAATGATGTACAATTTTGGTGGGTAATATTAGCTGCTAATCCTAATAAATTACGAAAAGACTGTTATCATGTTGCATTAGGTGAACAAATTAGAATTCCTATAGATCCCCTTCGATATGTAAGTGATTTTACAAAATTTAATAATGATAGATGAGTATTTTTAAGGATACATTTAGAGACTATGTTAGAGATCAACTAAAACTTAGGGAAGAATTAATTAGTATAGGTAATCCTGATAAATTTAATGAATATGAGGGAAATGTAAACCGTAAAAATTCAGAAAAAAGTTATAAAGGAAGATTAGGAAATGTAACTATTAAATCAGGAGCCCATCACACATATGCACTTAATAAACAATGTGTTATAAGAGCAACATCTTTAGTAGATTATGTTTCTGACGTAGGGATAGATATAGGAGATTTAGGAAATCAAAGTTTTAAAAGATTAAAAGGAGCAGCTCTATCTCGAAATTTCATCCTACAGGGGGGTATACTAAGTGACTATGCAAGAAATTTTCAAACCGGAAGGACAGACGAAAAAGGAAATCCTATAGTTAGAAAATCCTTACGAAGAGTAAATGAAGTAAGAGGATCATTTCCCCGTCCAGGATTAAAAACTAATTTAGCATATGGAGATTTTGCTATAGGATCAGATGCAACCTCTGATGGCTATGGAATTGTTCCTATGCCTGGTATTGTAGATACTACTATTAGAACTAAAAGTGCTTATGGTTCTTTAAGAGAAGCAAAAATTAATTTTGAAGTCCATAATCAAAAGCAATTAGAAATAATGGAAATGCTTTATATGAGACCAGGTTATGTAATTTTGTTAGAATGGGGATGGTGTCCTTATGTTAATAACAATGGAGATATAGTTAATTTTTTAGAATTAGTAGAAGATAAGGCTGATATATACACAAATGCAATTACCCAAGAAAAAATATATAATTCTATTAATAAACTTAAAGAATCCTCAAATGGTAATTATGATGGGTTGCTAGGATTTGTAAAAAACTTTGGTTTCCAAGCTAGAGAAGATGGTGGGTATACTTGTTTTACTGAATTAACTTCAATGGGTGAAGTTTTAGAAAGTTTAAAAATACCTGCCTTATCCCTTACTAGCCCTAGTTTTGCCACAGCTGAATATGGAGGAGATGGGGCTGACATAGTAATTCTAGACCAAGAATCAAAGGAACACAAAGCGGATTATAATGCTGCTATGGGACATGGAGACGGCAACGCAATGACATCAACTTACCTCAAATAAAAATATGACGTACTACGGAACAAATACAGGAGCAACAAGCAATAGAGCAGATAACTATACTAATTACACTGATCATAATATTTCAGTTGTAACAGTTCAAGGTAGATACCAACCACCTGATGGAGATCAACTTTACATTGACAGAGCAAAATTTAATGAAGCTGTTGATAGAGGGATATTTCCTGAACTTAATGGTTTATTAGGATTAATAAATAGTATTAACTATTGGTCTACTTTTAACAATTTTTCTAGACATGTTCAATCAGGAACTGATCTAACTAAAGAAGAAAGAGAAAGAGAATTTCTTGATGAGATATTTACATATACTGATGAAGATTATGAATCTCCTGAAAATGATGAAAATTTTCAAGAAAGATGGAAAAAGAATGTTAATGAAACTCAGGCATCTCAGGGATATAATTCTGTTGGTATGATACATTATTTAACAAGATTAGCTCAATACCAATCAAATAGTTTTGAACGTCTTTTAATGAGAAAATTATCATTAACAAAAAGTTCCCAATTAAGAGATTATGTTATTCCTCGTGGAGATAAGCTAAAACAAGCATATATAAGATGGGATGCTTTAGTTTGTTTATTTAATGAATTTTTAATCCCTAGAAATGATAAGGGCCAACCACTCTTCATAGTAACAGATAGAATATATGACACAGATAATGGCAATAGTAAAATAGACCCTTTATTATATTGTCCCATTTCAGACTACAGTAAGGTAGGTGAAAACAATGTATATGATTTTTCATGTGATGCTAATGTTTGTATATTACCCCACCAGTTTGGGGAAGTGCAAAGAGAAGGTAATGTAAATGTAGATGTACTTGGTTTGGATAATGTTTTTGGTTATAAACCAAACTTATCTGTGTTTGCAACAGATTATTTACTTTCAATTTACAAAAAGGAAAGAACCCATTATTATAATGATATACCAGTTACATTTGGGGGAGGAACCCTACTGAGTGGAGGTAGGAAGAGTGAATCAGAATTAAAACCCTCAGATAGATATAGAAGAATAGGAAGCATATTCCTTAATGTTAATATGTTAACAGAAATCGCTGAAAATAATGAAGATAATAAGGATTATACATTAGGACAATACATAAATGATATATGGAAAAAAGTAAATAAAGCCTGCCCAAACCATAATTTTGTATTAACAGATGATAAAGAATCTAACACTTTATTTATTATAGATTTACCAGTAGACAATTCAGAGTTACCTACAGATTTTCATGAATTTATTCCTTTTAGTAATAAAAATATTTTAAGAAGCTTTGATTATACTAGTAATGTCCCAAGTGCCTTATCTTCTACTATCGCTATTCAGTCACAAAGTCCCCGAAGTATAAGGGACATAGATGGTGTTACTTTTGCTGCTTTTAATAAAGCCATAAAAAACAGATTATTTAGTACGGATACGACTTCTGATATAGAAAAAACAAAACTCCAACTCCAAAGTGAACAAAGTAGAATAATGTCTCGACAACAACAATTACGTTTTGCATTACTCCAATACCAACAAACCTTCTTTAAAAATATAAAACTCTCAGATACAGACAAAACCCTAATAGGTGAGGGGAATATAACTGGACAACTTAAAGAATACCAAAAAAATGCCTCCTATATGAGTATATCTTTTACAGGTACAAATAGTTTTAATTCTGTAATTCCTTTGGAATTTAACGCTACTTTAGATGGAATTTCTGGTATGGTAATTGGAAATATTTTTAAAGTCCAAAAGGATAGACTACCTATAGCATATAAAAATAGTAATGTAGGATTTATATTATTTAATGAAGAACAAAAGGTCACAGCAGGAGGCGATTGGACTACTGATATAAGTGGTAAGATGACTGTTTTACCAGACAAAAAGATATCAATTAAAGGAGTTAGTATTACAATCCCCGCCAAGGATGAGGCAATTTTAAATCAACCACCAGCTGCTGTAACCGAAAAAACCACAACTGAGGATATGCTAGAAGGACAAAATCTTCGAACTGATATAGGAGAAGCCGTATTAAATAGTGTAGTATATCTTAAAGCTATGAAGGACAACTCCCCTACTCGCCCAACACGAATAGGTACCTCTATGAATGATAAGAATGTAACAGATCAAGATAGTATAGGATTTGCATTTGTACGATGGCAACCATATGTAAATAATGAAAGGGGATTTTACGCTGATAATTATAATGATAATGCTTTAGGAGCATTTGATTCATGGAATAAACTTGGTGAAGAAAGTAAATTTGGATCAAAAGGATGGGCCACTCAACCCTTAGGAGTAATAGTAGCTGTAGATCCTAATGATCCAAATTATATTCCTGGACGTGAAGACCCAGATTCAGAAAATCAACACTTAGAATACCCACAAGGTGAAGGTAAATGTATAGCACACCACAGAAATAATAGAATACAAGTCCTTCCCCAATTTTATGATTTTTATTTTGAACCAAAATATAGCAATTATCCCCCAAATAGTGATGAGTATGTATTTTTTACATACGACAAAGATGCAACATATCACTTTAACCAAACCATGAATAGTGAATGGTATGCAATTAAGATAGCTACATCAACTACTTCAACATCGGGTGGCTACACTTCATTTAAAGGCGGACCTGCAGATTATTCCAAGGGTTTTAATGGGGAATATAAATTTGTAGATGGTTTACATGAATTTAAAAAGGGTGGTTTTAGCTATTATTTAATAGCAAAAGAGCATGCTACTACTCAAGCCCATATATGGTATAACATTCAATTTACTAAAGAGGCATCGGATGTTTTTAATAATGGATGGACCCTAGGCCAAGTTAGAACTAGAGCGAGGGGTGGTGATTTTAAATATGCGTACATAGATACTGATGGAGCAGATGACCCTCTTACTACTAGTTTAGAGGAATACAGTAAAACTAACAACTGCTGGATGCATCATTCTGTATTAGCAACATCTCAAGAATCAGCAGCCCAACTATTTGTAAACATAGATCCTGAATTTGATGTACAAAAATGGGAAGAAGAAAGAGTAGCAGCAGAAGAAAGAGATGATGCTGAAAAATATATTACTAACTATCTGACATATAGTATATATCGACTTCCCGGGAAGTACGCAAGTGAATTTGGATTGACTGTTGGAGATGATGAATATTTTTTCTTTACTAAAAAAGCTTTACTTGTAAAAGGACCCATAGACATATCTGGGGCCTCGGAAAAGATCCTAAATTTAGGAGAAGATGAAGAACTAAATGAACCAGTTACTGCTTACTCTGAGCAGGCAATTAAAGACCTTATACACCGCGGTGTATATGATGAGTGATGTAAATCAATTTTTAACCAATATGATTAGTAGTAAAAATTTCTAGAAATAATGACTTATATACCAGAAAATAAATATCAAGTACTATATACAAATGGGTTTGAATATAAATTCCATCCTCCTAATAGCAGACCCTATATAGGAAAATACATTAAACTAGATAATGGTAAGGTATTTGCAGGAGACCACCCAAGTAGAACCATTGGGGCTTTAACGCCAATAAATCCACCAAAATACAAAAATATTAAACCGGGTAAAAATAATAACATATATTCAATTTTAAAACCTTCAGTAGCTGATGAACAAGGTAACTCAATCCCCATCCCACCCAAACAACCAACCCCAACAGCTATGGATTATAGTAGAGGATATTTCTACAGATACTTTTCAGTAAGGCTAAATACTAAGCAATATAAAGAAATATCTAAAACTACTTTCCAAAACTTCAATAAAGAAGCCTATAATAAGGGTAATAATAGGGTATTCCAAATAGAGTGGAATTTATCAGAGAATAATGAAGAATTAAATACTAAAACCCTTACAAGATTAAATTATCAACTACCTGGTATTTTTAATTTTTTCCCTGACAAATCTCAATTTGGCCTAAAAAGAGGTGTAATTCAACTAAACCAAACCTCTAGAATGTACCCTATAGGTGAAATAATCCCCAAACAACTACCAGCAGCTTACCAAATAGGAAATGAACACGTAAATACAATAACTAATCAGGAAGTCCCTGAATCTCAGCATTGTGGTAATTGTACTTTTTTCAAAGAAAATGGTCATTGTAAAAAATGGCAAGCTAATGTAAAGGTAAATTATTGGTGTAGAGTGTGGGCAGAAATCCAACCTCTCCCTCCTTCAAACCCACCAATAAATGATGAAGATCAGTCAACATCTTTAATAGAAAATTTATATACAGATGGAGGAGAATATTTATTAGATGGGCAAGAATATATAGGACCATATCATATACATCCAGATAATGGTCCGATGGTAGGTGCTCAACATATTGATCAACCACATGCATATTTGACACCTATGACAGATACAACCGATAGTAGTGATACTACAACAACAAGTACAACTTCAATGCCTTCCGGGCCCTCTTCTTCACCATCATCTGGAAGGGGTGGATATTAATAAAATTTTTTATACATTTGAGGTATGTACTACCTCATAGAAACTAAGGACCAACTAAATAGATTTTTTAAAGATGAAGGTAATGAATGTTATCTCCAATTCATCACAAATAATGATGAGATACACCCCAAATTACAATCTCTATGTGCCTTATATATTTACTCATTTAGTAAGGAAAAAGGATTTATTATTAATTTAAACCATCCTGAGGCATTTGAATTAGATTTACCATTAAATTATTTAAAATCTTACACTAACATATTCGTAAAAGAAAAAACTAAAGCTTTACTATATCTCCCCCAACTTCCTTATACGGATATACAATCTATATTTTACTTACTAAAAAATGAGCCTCTAGATTCCCTACCAAAAACCGCAGCGCATATATTCTATGAGCGTAAATTTGGCTCAAATAACGTAAATAAAATAATTCCCCTAGCAAAACACTATGAGGCGTTGACCCAAGAATTCACTGCGTTATACCCGTATATAATTAACTATAAGAGTGAAGAATCAAATAAATGGTATAATGAAATCCTTACACCCACCCTGGCTAAAATGGCAAGTGAAGGATTTAAAATTAATAAAAATTTCCAAAAACACTTCGATATTAATGAAAAATTTAGTATAAAAGAAGATAAAATATATGGTTGGTATAACTTTTGTACAACAACAGGTCGCCCTACAAATAATTTTAATAAAATAAATTTTTCAGCCCTAAAACACGATAGTGGAGAAAGAGATTCATTTGAAGCCGACAATGATATATTAATTGAAATGGATTATGAGGGCTATCACCCAAGAATTATAGCATATTTAGCAGGCCATAATATAAATGATAAAGAATCTGTACATACTCAACTAGCAAAAATGTATTTTGAAACAGAGGAAATAGATGCTGAAATGTATAAAAAAAGTAAAGAGTTAACTTTCCAACAAATGTATGGGGGTATATCTAAAAAATATCTCAAACATGAATATTTTAATAAAACACAGAAGTTTATAGATAATTTATGGGAAGAATTTAATGAAAAAGGATATGTTAAAACCTTAATTGCAAGACGTAGACTTTTAAAAGGTAATTACAAAAATATAACCCCACAAAAATTATTTAACTACTACATACAAGCATTTGAAACTGAGTACAATATTACTTTACTATCGCGAATATTTAAATTTTTAGAAAATAAAAAGTCTAAAATGGTGTTATATGTGTATGACTCCATGCTATTCGACTTTTCGTTAGAGGATGGTAGAGAAACTCTCCAATCATTAAAAAAACTAATTTCATCTGATTTCCCCATAAAACTAAAAAAAGGAAGTATATATTCTTCTCTTAAGGCCCCTTGATATTTATGTGTGAACAATACAATTCACACAATGAATAATAAACTTTATTGCACCTTTATTGAAGAGGATGAAATAGGTGAAGTTATAGATGAAATAGTAGGGGAGTACGAAGTTTTATTTAATAAAATATTTGTTCTATCTTCTATAGATGAGGATAAATTAATGTTAACTTACAACATTGATGTCCCTTATGGAAATTATAATTTACATCTACCTAATACTATTTTAGTACACAGAAAAAAACAAACTAATACCTTATATACTATAAACGCATTAAATGAGGTTATAAAATATTTAAATAACGGTATCCTAGATACCTCCTATCAAGTTGATTGGAGTAAATTTAAAAATTCCCTTCTATTAACTCGTCCTGGTGGGTTTAAAAAACTAAGAACACGTTTAAAAGATATTGTAGAAATAAAATAACACAATAAAAAGGTTATGAGATTATCAAGATATGTGGGTAATACCCCACTTATTCCCCTCAGATTAGGAGGATACACAGTATGGGGTAAATGTGAATTTATGAATCCGGGAGGTTCTGTTAAGGATAGGATGGCAACATATATCTTAAATGACGCAGAAGATAAAAAATTAATTAAAAAAGGAGATACTTTAATAGAAGCAACTTCAGGCAACACGGGAATTGCTTTTGCTATGCTAGCAGCAGAGAGGGGTTATAATATGAAAATTGTTATGCCTTGTAATATGTCTGAAGAACGCAAACAAATGTTAAAGTTTTATGGAGCAGAACTAATAGAAGTTAATGCTGGGGACTTTGATAAAGCTATAATTGTTAGAAATGATTTAGCAAAGTCTAATAAATGGTTTAACTGCAATCAATTCCATAATCCATTAAATATAGAAGCACATTATATAAACACAGGTCCTGAAATCAATAAACAATTTAGAAAGGCTAATAGAGATGAAACATCATGGCCACAAGCATTTGTAGCAGGAACGGGAACAGGTGGAACTATAATGGGTTGTGGGGGATTTCTTAAAGAAGAATTTCCAGGAATAGAATTAGTAGCAGTAGAACCTGCTGAATCCGCAGTTATGTCTGGGGGCGAACCAGGGCTGCACGGAATACAAGGTATAGGAGATGGCAGTAAATTCTTAGTTGATTTAAACAGAATAAATAGTATCCGAACAGTACCTACAGAATGTGCAAAAAAAGTAGCAAAACATTTAGCTTTAAGATATGGCTTATTTGTTGGAATATCAGCAGGGGCTAACGTAATGGCTGCATTTCAATACTTAAGAGATAATGATAAAAAAACAGCTATTACAATATTATGTGATAGAGGAGAAAGATATTTTAGTTGCCTATGAGAGTAAAAATAAAATTTTCTCAACCTGTTAAGTTGAATAGGGAAGAAGCTATGTCAGAGACTATAATAGATAAAACAATATCTAATGGTCATAATTCAATTGAATCAGATATTCTGTACATTATATGTAGTGCAATAAATGATATGAAATACAAAGGACTAAAATCATTTATGGTAGAATTAATAGAAGAAAACTAAGAGCCCTTTGGAAAAATTTGGATTTACTAACCTATAGTCGTATATTTAATCAAAATTAAAAGGTCATGAATCTAGATGAAATTAGAAAGCGCATGGACCGCTTACAAAACAAGTCCAATGGAAAATCCAATAGCGATTTTAAAAAGAATTTTTGGAAACCACCAAGTGGTGAAAAATCTGTAGTTCGTATTGTACCCTACAAGTATAATAAA
>MDSZ01252824.1_pt1 | contig 13195 bp, 16 predicted proteins | sample 811201 | NCBI WGS metagenome assembly MDSZ01 (sample SAMN05326647, study PRJNA326480) | marine metagenome | isolation source: seawater | place: Indian Ocean: North | collected 2010
AAATTTATCTTTTTTTTTTAAAAAATTTTCTGTAAATCCGTGAATCTTTACTGCGTCTTCTGGTACATTTCTTTCAGGATTAATTATTTTGTGAAAAACTTTATTAGTAGGAACTAGATTTTCAGTCTCTATACATGCAATTTCAACTATTCTATGTTTCTCAACAAAGGATAGGCCTGTTGTCTCTGTATCTAAAAAAATTTCTTTCATAAATTTTTTTTTAAATCATTCACTCTTTTTTTTAATTTTTTTAAAGTATCATTATTATAAATTACGTAATCACTTCTTTGAATTTTTTTTATCATTTTAAACTGCCTGTTATCTAAAATTGTGAATATCTTTCTTTTCCCACCTTTATTAAGATATCTTTTTAAACGTATTTTTTTTTTTGCAACTACACTTATAATTACATCAAAATTTTTATTTAATTTGCTTTCAATTAATAGTGGTATTTCAAAAATCTTAATCTTATATTTTTTTTTTAAGAATCTTTTCATTTTCTTTCTTACAAGAGGGTGAACAACTGTCTCTAGCTCTCTAAGTCTTTTTTTATCCTTCAGAATGAGATTTTTGATTTCTCTTTTAATGTTTTTTGAATTACTTAGTGAAAATTTTTCTTTAATCTTATTAATAAAAAAATTTTTTGTATAAAGTGCTTTAACCTCTCTGTCAGCGCTAAAAATGGGGTATTTGCCAGTAGATAAAATTTTTGCAACAGTCGACTTGCCTGATGATAAAGATCCTGTAATTCCAATATTAATCATTTAAAATATTTATTACCTTCTCGTCTACTTTGGGCTCTACATCGTTCCAAATAACAAATGAAAGTTGTGCTTGATATGCAAACATTTTTTTTCCGTTTTCAATCTGATTTCCAAGCTCCTCTCCCTTTTTGAGAAAGTTAGTTTTAGACGGATTATAAATAAGGTCATAAAAAAGCTTGTTTTTTCCTAAATTTGCAAAATCAATATCCATAGCATCATTTGCTTTTAACCCAAGACTTGTTGCATTAATTATAATATCTGCATCTCTCAGCTCGCCCCAGTCAATAACTTCTACATCAAAATTTAATTTTTTTATATCATCTGCATATTTTTTTGTTCTGTTGCTAATGAAAATTTTTCTAACATTAAGCTTTTTAAGAGCGAAGATGATTGATGGCACAACACCACCAGCGCCTAAAACTAAAGCAGATTTGCCTTCAACCTTAAAATTTGTGTCTGATAAGGCTTTCTTAAAACCATCTGAGTCTGTGTTGTCTCCAATAATTTTATCCTTTTTTTTATAAACCGTGTTTACCGAATAAGTTTTTTTAGCTAAGGGTGTTAACTCGTCTAAAAAAGGTATTATGGCTTTCTTGAATGGCAGGGTAACATTGAAGCCATTAATCCTATCATTTTTAATTTCGTCTACTATTTTTTTAAGATCAGACTTCTCTATCAGAGCTTTTTCGTAAATTGCTTTAATTTTGTGTTGCTTAATCCAATGGTTGTGAAGCTTTGGTGATAAAGAATGATCTATAGGGTTTCCTATAACTAAATATTTCTTCATTTGGTTAATTTAATTTTATCTTTTATTTTATTTATTATAAATAAAGCTATTCCGCTTAAAAGAGCAAATACTTCCAATGCATGTCCGGAGCTACCTAGAATCAATTGCACAAAAGCAAAAATTATACAAACTACAAACCAGATCAAAACTAACATAGCAAGTCACTTAAGTATTCTTTTATTTTTTTAATTGGCAGGCCCATAATACTGTCTTTATTTCCTTCTATTTTTGAAAAAAGATCTTTTCCTCCTGCTTCGATTTGATAAACGCCATACGCATATAATTCCTTATCTCTAATTTTTGAAAGATAAGATTGAATTTGGTCTAAATTAAGTTTTTTCATTGTTAATGTTGAAGCATCCGTAATATTCCATATCATAGACCCATTTTTAGAAATACAAACAGAGCTGATCAACTGGTGAGATTTTCCATTGAGATTTAAAAGTATCTTAAGAGCTTCTTGTCTGCTTTTTGGTTTAGATATTAACTTGCCCCCAATGTCGATCACACTATCTGCTCCTAAAACTATTCTGTCAGGAAATTTTTTGCTTACTTTATTTGCTTTAAGCTCGGCTAAATTCTTTGATATTATTTCTGGAGTAGCATCTTCGTTTAATAATGATTCTTTTACTTGATCTTCGTCAACATTAGATGGAACAACTTCACAATCTATATTATTCTTATTAAGTATAAGCTTTCTTACCCCACTTTTTGACGCTAAAATTATTTTCATTTATTTTTTTTAATTTCATATATTTTTAATACTGAAGCAGCTGTTTCCTCTATAGACTTTCTTGTTATATCAATAGTAGGCCAGCTGTATTTTTTAAAGAGTGCTTTTGACTCATCCACTTCCTTTTTAATAGAGTCTAGATCAGTATAAGATGGTAGGTTGGTTTCGTTCATTATAGCTACTCTATTTCTTCTTATATCAGACAGTCGTTCAGCATCTCCGAATAAACCAACAACGCACGCTGTAAGTTCCTTATTTTTTAATGCCTCAGGTATTTCCTGTCTTGCAATAAGAGGGATGTTCATAGTTTTATATCCTCTGTTGGAAAGATAAATTGAGGTTGGTGTTTTACCAGTTCTACTTACACCTAGCAAAATTATATCTGATTGATCAATGTCTTCGGTTTTCTTTCCATCATCATGCGACATAGTAAATTGAATTGCCTCTATTCTTTTATAATAATCTTCATCCATTACATGTTGTGCGCTAGGTTTGTGAGATGCTTTTTGATTTAATAATTTTGAAAAAGTTAAAATTAAATTACCTAAAACGCCAAAACAAGGGATGTTTTTTTCTGCACTTTGTTTTGCTAAATATTTAGATAGTTTTGTTTCTACAACTGTATACAAAATAATTACATTTTCTACCAAAGAACACTCTTTTAGAATTTTATCAATTTGTTGTTCAGTTCTTATAAAAACAAATTCTTTTTTATTATAGTTAAAGTTTGAAAACTGGGATTTTAATGATAGAAATATTCTATCAAGAGTTTCACCTGTGGAATCTGAAATTAAATATACATTGTATTTTTCGGTCATATGTGTGTTAATATCTTATTAATAATTCCTTATTATCCCTGCTAATTTTTTATTGGTTAAAAACATTAACATTAATTAACATAATTTTAACATTTTATTAATTGTTAGTATTTTTACTAACTCTTTGTAATATTGTTAGTATTTTTTTAAATACGGCAAAAAACAATACTATTTTTATTTTTAAAGTGGTTAAAAGTGTGAAGAAATATGTATAAATAGTTACATCTATTACTAACATGACCTATATCAAAATTAATACTTAATAAATATATTATATATATATGAGAAGACTTAATAACTGTTTAATTGAAAAAAATAGTTCTTTATTTCCAGTTTGGTTTATGAGACAAGCCGGTAGATACCTTCCAGAATTCCGTGAAATAAGAAAAAAAAATACAGATTTTATTAAATTGTGTTTAGATAGCGAATTAGCTTCCGAGATAACTCTTCAACCGATGAAAAGATTTAATCTAGATGCAGCGATAATTTTTTCTGATATTTTAATGGTTCCTTACGGATTAGGCCAGACTGTTTCGTTTAAGGAGGGTAGCGGTCCAGTTTTATCAACTTTAAATATAGAAAAGTTTAATAAAGTAAAAGAAAAAGAATTTTTAGATAAACTATCCCCTATTTATAAAGCTATATCTTTAACAAGAAAAAAACTTAGTAACGAGAAATCTCTTATAGGTTTTGTTGGAGCACCATGGACTCTAATTTTATATATGTTTAATGCTAAAGAAAATTTAAATATTTTAAAAAATGCAAAGCTTAGTCTTATATTAGAGAGATTAACTGAATTTTTAATGTTACATATTAAGCAACAATACGAAGCCGGCGCAGATGTTGTTCAAATCTTCGACTCATGGGCGGGCCTTTTACCTACTAGCAATATTAATAATTATTGTTTTATTCCAAATTTAAAATTAGTAGAATTTTGTAAAAAAAATAATTTACCCGTTATTTGCTTTCCGAAAGGTCTTAATAAAGAATATAAAAAATTTTTAGAAATAGTAAAACCAGACGGGTTAAGTATAGATTATAATATTGATCCAAATTGGGCAAAAGAGAATTTAAAAGATGTTTGTATACAGGGAGGAATGGATCCAAAAATTCTACTTGAAAAGGAAGAAAAAGTTTTTTCTGAAGTTGAAAAATATTTAAATATATTTAATAATTCACCATATATATTTAATTTAGGACACGGAGTTGTGCCAGACACAAAGCCCGAGGTAATTAAAAAAGTAATAAATAAGGTCAATTCTTTTAGAAAATGAAAAAGGAACATCCAAAAGTTAACTATGGTAAAACCGGTGTTTTATTGATCAATCTTGGAACTCCAAATTCTACAAAATGGTTAGATATTAGGAAATATCTAAAAGAATTTTTAAATGACAGGAGAGTGATCGAGGTCAACCCGTTAATTTGGAAATTAATCCTAAATTTGATCATTCTTAATTTTAGACCATCTAAAACTGCTGAAGCATATAAAAAAATATGGATGAAAAAAGAAGATATGTCTCCTCTTAGGTATTATACAATAGTCCAAACAACGAAAGTCATAGAAAAAATTGGGTCAGAAAATTTATTAATTGACTACGCCATGAGATATGGAGATCCAAGTATATCTAGCAAGATAAAAAAACTAAACGCTGCTGGTTGTGAAAATTTAATAATTTTACCTTTATACCCTCAATATGCTGCAGCTACTACCGCTACAGTTTGTGATGAAGTATTCAGAGTTTTAATGCAAATGAGATGGCAACCAAGTTTACAAATTATTTCACATTATGAGTCAGAAGAAATGTATATTGAAGCCCTGGTTAATAGCTTAAGGAAAAAAATCTCAGAGTTAAAATGGAAGCCTGATTTAATTGTTGCTTCATATCACGGCATTCCGAAAAAATATTTTGATAAAGGCGATCCCTATCAATGTTATTGCCAAAAGACAACTAGGTTAATGACAGAAATGTTTAATGAAAAAACCACTCCTATACTAACCACTTTCCAATCAAGATTTGGCCCACAGGAGTGGCTTCAACCTTACACCGATAAAACTTTTGAAAAGCTACCAAAAGAAGGAAAAAAAAATATATTAGTGATTTGTCCTGGATTTGTATCAGACTGTGTAGAAACTCTTGAAGAAATCTCCATACAAGGAAAAGAAACATTCATTAAAGCAGGTGGACAGAACTTCGATACAGTGCCTTGCCTAAATGATAATGAAGATCAAATAACTCTGTTTTCATATTTAATAAAAAAATATTTAGTTGAGAAATGAACGCCTATTTAACATTCAAAGCATTACATCTTATCGCGGTAATATCGTGGATGGCCGGCCTCCTTTATTTGCCGCGAATCTTTGTTTACCATGCAGAAACAAAAAGTAATGAAGGTCAAAACGAAACCTTCAAGATAATGGAAAAGCGTCTTTTTTTTTACATTATGAATCCAGCAATGATACTTTCTTGGATATTTGGTTTATTACTGGTACATTCGGTAGGTCTAACAAGTTTATTTAATGCCTGGCTTCAAATAAAACTCTTGCTAGTTTTTCTTTTAACAATATATCATTTTTTTCTTTTAAAGTGCCTTAAAGGTTTTGATATAAATAATAATACATATTCATCAAAGTTTTTCAGAATTATTAACGAAATACCTACAATAATTTTAATCATTGTTATTTTTCTTGTAGTTTTTAAACCATTATAGGGGTTGAAATATTATCAAAAATACATATATTTATAGTACTTTCCTTTTAACAATCACTCATTATGAATTTACAACAACTAAAGCAAAAAAGCCCTGGAGAGTTGATATCTGAAGCTGAAAAGCTCGGAATAGAAAACCCAAGCACACTGAGAAAACAAGAGATTCTTTTTGCTATACTAAAAAAACTTGCAGAAAAAAATGAACAAATTACTGGGGCAGGAGTATTAGAAGTCTTACAAGATGGATTTGGCTTTCTTAGAGCTATCGAGTCCAACTATCTTCCTGGACCAGATGATATATATGTTAGTCCTAGTCAAATAAGAAGATTTGGCTTAAGGACCGGTGATTCAGTAGAGGGAGAGATAAGAGCCCCAAAAGATGCTGAGAGATATTTTGCACTTTTAAAAGTAAATCAAATAAATTTTGAAAATCCAGAAAAAGGAAGAAACAAAATTGCTTTTGACAATTTAACTCCCCTTTACCCTAAAGCTCAATTAAAAATGGAGGTTGAAAAGAATAGTACTGAAAAAAAACCTGATCAAACTGCTAGGCTCATTGACTTAGTGAGTCCTATAGGAAAAGGACAAAGATCGCTTATAATTTCCCCTCCAAAAGCTGGGAAAACAATTATTTTACAAAACATAGCACATTCCTTAGCTGCTAATCATCCGGAATGTTATTTAATGGTTTTATTAATTGATGAAAGACCAGAGGAGGTGACAGATATGCAAAGAACCGTTAAAGGTGAAGTAATTAGTTCTACTTTTGATGAGCCTGCCTCTAGACACGTTGCTGTTGCTGAAATGGTAATAGAAAAAGCTAAACGACTTGTTGAACACAAAAAAGATGTAGTTATATTGCTAGACTCTATAACTAGATTAGGTAGAGCTTATAACGCAGTAGTACCAAGCTCAGGTAAAGTTCTTACAGGTGGAGTCGATGCAAATGCACTTCAAAGACCAAAAAGATTTTTTGGTGCTGCTAGAAACGTTGAGCAAGGTGGTTCGCTAACTATTATATCTACAGCTTTAATTGATACTGGAAGCAGAATGGACGAAGTGATTTTTGAAGAGTTTAAAGGAACTGGAAATTCTGAATTAATTCTAGATAGGAAAGTTGCTGATAAAAGAATTTATCCTGCTATCGATATTACAAGATCTGGCACAAGAAGAGAGGAACTATTATTTAAGAAAGAGGACTTAACAAAAGTTAACGTTCTTAGAAGAATAATAAGTCCAATGGGAACTATGGATGGAATAGAGTTCTTAATGTCTAAACTAAAAAATACCAAAAATAACGCTGATTTTTTTGACTCAATGAACAAAACAAATTAGGCAACTACTGAATGGTCATTTTATCAGCATCATTCTTGTAAAGATAAAATTCTAGAATTTCTAATAAAGTTTTTGTTTTATTTTCTATACTTACAGTTTCTAAAAGCTTTTGCTTTTCCTCATTTGAAATCGGGGATATCATAGATATAGTATTAATTTGCTGAGCATGATTGAGCTTTTTGAATTCTTTCCAGTTTAAAACTAAACCTTTTCTTTTAAACAAATTTTGTGTCTTATTAAAAAGCAGGTTAATCTTTTCTTCACTTAGAACCTCTTTTTCTTTGTCTATATCACTATTAAATTTGTCATACTTAACCTCAAACTCTCTATATAACTTTTTATTAGTTATCTCTTTTACAATTTCAAATCTTATTATTCCGGTTAAATTTATAAGAATTCTGTTATCCTCGCTTCTATGGAAGTCGCTTATTTTCCCCAAGCATCCTATTTTATATACTTCATTACCATTACTTTTTGATTGAACCATTCCCATGTATTTTTCTTTGTCGATACAATCATTAACTAAATCTAAATATCTTTTTTCAAAAATATTTAGTGGAAGATTGGTTTTCGGAAAATAAATAACCCCGCTAAGTGGGAAAATAGGTATCAATTTTGGTAATTCTTGTTTCATGATTTGATTATAATAGAAAAATTAATTTAACCATAGGGTCATTTCGTGCTATCTTATAATAAAAGGCGGGCATAGCTCAGTGGTAGAGCGTCTCGTTGCCAACGAGAAGGTCGAGGGTTCAAGTCCCTTTGCCCGCTCCAAATATTATGAGTGATTTAGCAGATAAAAAATGTGTTCCTTGTGAAGGTGGAATCCCATCTTTTAATATTTCTGAAATACACAAGTATCTAAAAAAAGTTGACGGTTGGGACGTCAAAAAAGATAAGGACAACAGTTTTTTTATAGAAAAAGAATTTAAATTTGAAAATTTTTTATTAAGTCAAAACTTTATTAATAAAGTAGGAGAAATTGCTGAGAAGGAAGGCCATCATCCCGACATAACTTTTGGATGGGGTTATGCAAGAATAAAAATTTTTACACATGCGATAAAAGGTTTAGCCGAAAGCGATTTTGTTCTGGCTGCCAAAATAGACAAGTTATAGTTAGTGATTAAAATGCCTGAGTCCAGTTAAAACCATTTTTATTTTAGCCTTATTTGCATAATTAATAACTTCTTCATCTCTAATTGATCCACCGGGCTGAACAATAATTTTTACTCCAGATTTCACTAAAGCTTCCATCCCATCAGCAAAAGGGAAAAAGGCATCAGAAGCAGCTACTGAATTTTTTAATTTTGATGGTTGAAACTTTCTTGCTTTTTGTGTTGCAATCTTACAGCTATCAAAACGACTCGGCTGACCTGCACCGATGCCTATCGTAGAAAAGTTATTTGTTATTACAATTGAATTTGATTTAACAAATTTACAAACATTAAAAGCAAATTCAATTTCTTTTACCTCTTTTTTTGAAGGCTTTAGCTTAGTTACAAACTTAAGCTTATTTTTATTGAAAACAACTTCATCTTTATCTTGTATCAAAAACGAATTACCGAAATATTTTAGAGCAAGGTTGCTATTATCTCTGTATTTTGAAATATCAATAATCCTTAAATTCTTTTTTCTTTTTAGAATCCTTAATGCTTCTAAATCAATATTTTTTACTAATATAACTTCAAAAAAAGTCTTTACCATTTCTTTTGCCAAGCTTCTATTTATTTTATAATTACAAGCTACGACTCCACCAAAAGCACTTAAGGGATCACTGGCTATTGCATTTTTAAAAGATATTAGAGGAGATTTATTCGATGATACACCGCACGGGTTAGCGTGTTTAATTATAACTGTTGTCGGTTTCTTCTTAACAGAATTAAGTATATCTAAAGCAGCAAAAATATCGTTATAATTATTATAGCTTAAATCTTTACCATTTATTTTATTAAGTTGTGATTCCTTTTCAATAAAACCATGTTTGTAAATTGAACTTTCTTGATGTGGATTTTCACCATATCTTAATTGATCTATTTTTTTTCCATAGAAAGTTTTGTAGATTGGGAATTTAATTTTCAATTCTTTATTAAACCATTCTGCAATTATTGAGTCATAATATGCTGTTAGGCCAAAAGCTTTACAAGACATTTGTTCTCTGAAACTAAGACCAGTACTTCCTTTATTTTTTTTTATTTCGTTAATAAAATTTTGATAATCTTTTACATCAGTTATCACTACAACATCTTTGAAATTTTTCGCAGCAGCCCTAACTAATGTAGGTCCTCCAATATCTATATTTTCAATGATCTTATTCTTCTTTGAATTTGAAATAACTTCTTGAAATGGATAAAAATTAACTATTACCAAATCAATTGGATTAAAATTTTGTTTTTTCATTTCTAATTTGTGTTTTCTTTGAGATCTATTAAATAGTATCCCCGAATGAATCTTTGGGTGTAAAGTTTTAACTCTACCATCTAACATTTCATTAAAATTAGTATAATTAGAAACCTCGGTGCACTTAAAGCCCAATTTTTTAATTGCCTTGAAAGTTCCACCCGAACTTATAATTTTTATATTGTATTTTTTAAGAATTTTAAGAAGTTGCCGCAAGTTTGATTTATCCGATACAGAAACGAGAGCACTCTTAACTTTTTTTTTCATAGTTAATAATTTTTTTTAATTACCCAATCAATTGTTTCATTGTCTCTAGAAATATTTCCATTAATAGTAATACAGAAATTATTTAATATTTGATTTCTGCCTAAAAATATACTTTTTTCAATAGTAATTTTTTGATTTGGTGAAGAAAATACAAGAGATTTATTTTTTTGAATTTGTATTAAGATACTACTTTTGCCTATAGTTTCTATTGCTGATATTCCAGGATATAAATGAAATCTTATACTAAAACTTATAGAGTCTGTAAATTCTCCTTTTTTAATTAGATAATCAGATCCTTTCAATTCATTACTCTCTTTTGAAATAGTTAAAGATCTTTTGTGTAAGTATCCAAATTTTTTTTCATAAGCATTGTGTGTAGCTGAAGCTGTTAAAGAAAACTCATCTTTATCAAAAGTTGCATCGTACACATTAAAATCCTTTTTAATAAAGGCACCAAAAGTTTTGTTAATAATTTTATTTCTCTCTAAAAGAGTAACCGATGTGTTGTTGAGGCATAGAGTAGAATGGGCAGATGTTAGTCTGCTGACAAGTTTTGCTTTTTTGGAAATTTGTTTACCATAACCGCAATTAGTTACAATTTTCTGGTTATCAAGAAAATATTCAAAAGATAGCGGTCCCAGCTGATATGATCCTGAAAAGTCTTTTTTAGGGGGAGAACCGACATCAAAAAAAACACTTATTTTTTTATTTTTTAAAACTTGTATTTTTCCTATCGAAGTTTTGTTTTTTTTATAGTTGTAATTTAATCTCTCGATATAATTAAGATATTTTTCCACTGATATTTCTGTAGCACCATTAAAGAGAGGAACTTGATTAGTTGGCGTTTTTAAGGATACTAAGCAATTTAAATTCTTTTCAATTATTTCTTCTAAAAATTCAGGTATATACTGCTGCGCATCTTTCATGCATTCCTTAATCAAAATCAAATATTTTGAAAATTTAATTAAATCACAAACATTTCTATTTTTAGGAAATCCGTCGTCATCAAAAAAATCACTTATAGTTTTTTTTAGTTCTTTTAAAGACGTATCAAAGTTATCATAATATTCTTTGAATACTAAACTTGATAATAAAACTGCAGTTAAAGACTCTATTTTTTTTGAATTATCATTCTCAAACTTTAAATTTTTTTTTAAGTGATTTATTTGTATCGTTATTGATTGAAAAAAAATTTCTTTGAAATAAAGATCAACATTATTTAAAATAATGTCAGCATTAAATATCCATGCAATAACTCTTTTACTTATAATTGAATTTTTCCATGTTTTTCTGTGGTATGAATTATTTTTTAAAATCCATGACTTTATAATTTTTTGGACAATTAATGCATCATTTTTTCTGTTGATCAAATTTAACCAAAGAAAGCTATGTAAAGCGATTCTTTCTTTATTAAGACTTTGATCTTTCCAAAAAGTTACAGGATTAACATTTAGCAAATCAAAGGAAAAATTTTCATTATTTGTTATAGATGATAGTAAAAAAGGTTTAGGAAAGAAGTAGAATTGTTTTGGAGATAAAGTAATTAGAGATTTTTTATAAAAATTAGTTCTAAAATAAATTTTTTTAGTAAGTTTGATTATTGTAATTTTGATAGCTAAAAAGTAATAGTAAATACTTTTTAAATTAAGCATTTCAATTTTTTCGAAGATACTCTATATTTTTTTTAAGGTTCCCACCGTTTTCATTAAAAATTGTAGACCCTGAAACAAGGATATTAGCACCTGCTTTTTTTACTGTACTACAATTTTTAAAGTTTATTCCACCATCAATTTCAATATCAAGATTAATGTTTCTTTTGGTTATAATCTTTTTAATTTCTGTAACTTTTTCAAGAACCTCTGGCATAAATTTTTGACCACCAAATCCTGGTTCTACACTCATTATAAGAACAAGATCGATTTGATCTAAAAAATTTTCTATAAGATCTACTTTTGATTTTGGTTTGAGAGAAATTCCAACTTTTTTATTCTGTTCTTTAATTAAATTAATAGTTTTTTCTATACTATTTGTAGCTTCAGGGTGAAATGTGATTATGTCCGCTCCGGCTTCAGCAAAATCTTTGACATACTTATCAACTGGAGAGATCATCAAGTGAACGTCAAAAGTCTTTTTTGTTAATGGTCGAATCTTTTTAATTACTTCAGGTCCAATAGTTATATTAGGAACAAAGTGCCCATCCATAACATCAATATGAATATAATCCGCGCCAGCTTTTTCAAGCGATAGAACTTCCTCTCCAAGTTTGCTAAAATTAGCTGATAAGATTGATGGTGAAATTTTTATTATCGAGTCCATTTATTATAAATTGAGTAAAGTTCTTTAGATATATCACTTTCTAAAGGAAATGATAACATTCCCATCACAGAATACCCTAGTAAGTAAGGCATTAAATAAAATCTAAAAAGAAAGAAAAACCAAGCAATATACAAAGGAACCATTGGCCTTAGAAGAAAATTTGGTGTAATTGGATCAAATAAACGAAGCAAAGGGTCTGTGAATTTGACAAATACTTTCATAAAGAAAAAATTTGAGTCCTCTCTCTGAAATATATTCATTGCAGACCTACCGATAAGCGTCCACATAATTATACCTAGAATATAGTCTAGAGTGAGTATCCAAATTGACATAAAACAACAATAACACTTATTAGATAAAAAAAAAGGGGCGAATAAATCGCCCCTTAATAATTTTAATTTAGTTTACTACTAATGTTGTTTTCCAAGTATAGTTCTTCCACTAGGTACTCTAGTTTCTTCAACCATTCTTTGAGTAGCAGCATCAGGTGCTTTTGTCATTAAGCTAACAACTACCATCACTACTAAGCATACAGGAGCTCCGATCATACCAAATCTTAAGTGATCGATACCCGTTGCATCTGATAGCCATGTATTTCCCATAAACTTAGGATACACATATATTAGGTAAGCTGTTCCAGCAGCTAGTCCTGAAAGCATTCCAGCAATAGCTCCTTCTCTAGTAGCTCTCTTCCACCATACTCCAAGTACAAGTGGGAAGAATAGACCTGACATAGCAAAGTCAAACGCCCAAGCAACTGCTCCTAAGATACTAGTGATACGCATAGATGCAATATATGCACCTGCAGCACCAATAACGACTAATAGTACTCGTGCAACTATTAATCTCTTTCTAACATCTGCTTTAGGGTCAACCATTTTAAAGTAAACGTCATGAGATAAAGCATTTGCAATCGCAAGCACCAATCCATCAGCAGTTGACATCGCAGCAGCCATTCCACCAGCTGCAACTAGTCCAGAAATTACATAAGGTAATCCTGCCACTTCAGGAGTAGCTAATACAACCACACCTGTTCTCATGAACCATTCATTTAATTGAAGTATGCCATC
>MDSZ01122380.1_pt1 | contig 13194 bp, 5 predicted proteins | sample 811201 | NCBI WGS metagenome assembly MDSZ01 (sample SAMN05326647, study PRJNA326480) | marine metagenome | isolation source: seawater | place: Indian Ocean: North | collected 2010
TATAACTTTATCTCTAAGTTTAGGATTATTAAATTTTTCTTTAAAAATATCTTTCTTTAAACAAGATACAATATTATTTATAGATATTTCACTAGGTTTTTTAGAGTCAGTTGTATAGACTAGGTTAATATCAATATATTCATAAGGGGTAGTTGTTTGTAATTCTTTTAATATATCTCTATCAAAACCAGCTAAAATAAATTTAGATAAATAAGTATCATAAAATTCATCTTCATAATCATTTCTATTTTTCATCTCATAAAAATTATCATATATATCTAGAGCGAGTTTTTTGAAATCTTTGGTTGCCAGTGGAAAGTCACCATGGGAACTGTCACACTCTATATCATATGATGCAATTATATACGGGCTCAATAAATCTTCATTTACTGGTTGAATACGGGTATAATCAACTTGATTGATTATATAGGGTATATTAGGATATACTTTCTTATCTTGGATAACCTCAGCTATATGAAAGTCATTTATTTCAATCCAATTGGCTGACTGTATATTTTGTTCATGGACGAATCTTAATATAGGATGAATATTAGATTCATATAAATGACTATCACATCTATCATCCTTATCAAGATTCATCCACTCTCTAAAAAGTTGATGATATTTATTATTTTTTTGAAGACGCAATAAGTGATATTTTTTACGGATTGCTTCACTATATTTACCCATTGCCGAATAAGAATAAAACTCTATTTTAACAAATTTATAAGTTAATACTGTCTTATCTGGATTACATCGAAATCCATATAACTCTTTAAATTCAGTTGAAGGTTTTACCTTATATAAGTCAATTTTAGGATCATAATAATAAGTTGTTTTAATCAATGAATTTATATTATTCTCTATACTAGGGTCTGAAAATATTCTTTCAACAGTAGTGTGTGTCCAATTATCAGGTATCTTCATATAGAAATAGGGTTTAAATCCAATAATATTACAAATAACTGATTTATATTGGTTATCTGATTCATCCAATGTTTTACCATAAATTGTAATAGTAAAGTCTTTTCCATCTCTATCTATACTAGATATATCATCTGATAATATATCTATGATTTGTAGTTTCATTATATATGTATATGTATATGATAAATTTAAGTAATAACAAAAAATCAAATTTTAATATACTAATTATATATGAAAGAGTTAACAAATGTATTATTAGCAGTTGTAATACTAACTATAGGATTTAACCATTTATATAAAAATGCTGTATTTACCCATGTAAAATCTACTATAGATGGTAAATTATATTTGGTTAGAAAATTTAAAGATAAACAACAAGCAGCTGATATGCTAGCAACTATAAGTGATCGTCTATCAAGATTAGTAGAATATGTATATATGAATCATAATGATAGAGAAGGTGTTGATCAATTAAAACAAAACTTTAACAGCAATAACATCATAGAAAATACTTCTGGAGGACAATATACTGCATATTCCGTAAATAAAGGGGAAGAACTAGCGATATGTTTAAGAAATGATAAGACTAATGATTTTATTGATATAAATTTAGTAATATTTGTATCCATACATGAATTAGCACATGTAATGACTGATGAAGTGGGACATACTCCTAAATTTTGGGATAATATGAGATTCTTACTAGAAAAAGGTGAGAAAATTAATATATACAAACCAGAAGATTATAGTAAAAACCCCCAAATATATTGCGGTCAAACTATAAATTCTACTCCTTATAAATTTAATTAAATGATTTTATTTTATAATCTATTTTATATGAGTTATTTATTAGATAATTCTATATTTAAAAAACCTAAATATATAGTTAAACATGGTGGTAATTCTGTATCTGTTCAGATATATGACGATGATACAATTAAAGATGTTTTAATTAAATTAGCAACAGCTTCAAACCAAGATGTTACAAGTGATCATATATATGCATGGGTTAAGAATAAGTCTGGTATTATACCATTATCATTTAATTATCCGAAATTAACTATGGATCATCCATATAAAAATAAGAAAATTGATAATCAATTTGTAGATTCAGATGGTAATCGTTTATTAGTTAATATTGAATCAACTATGTATAAGATAATAGAATATTTTAATGAAAATACTATATATTTTATTACATTACTAGATTATATAAAATATCTAAAATTATCTCCTAAAAAAAAGATAATAGAAGAAGAATGTAAAGAAAAGACAGGATATTCTAGAGAAGAATGGTTTTATGGTAAGATTAAGAAATACTGGCCTAAACTAAAAGAATCAATTGAATTTTTTGAATATAATTCCCCACCACTAGTAACTGAACGTAATAAAAAAATAAAATTAGAAAGAGAGTTATATGAATTGAATATAAAACAGATGGACATTATTTATAAAGAACCTTCACCCTTATATCCTAAAAATTATATGATATATAATCTATGTTTAAATAATTATCAAGAAGATACAACTGTTCATCTATTTAAATTATTTAATGATATTTCAACAGGTAGATGGAATACCTCAACTATACCATTTACTAAACTAACTCTAGAAAATTATAGTGATACATGTTGTAAATTATGGAAAAATTCAATTTATTATACCACAGATGATGAACAAAGACATATATCAAAAGAATCTTTTATTAAATCATTTCGTCCCCCTGTTATATCTATACCAAATACTCTTCCAAAATATATAGATGATAGAAATTCTATTACTATTAAAATATTTAGAGATAGACAAACAATCACTATCATTATATATTCGACCGGTCACATAAAATTAATCTTAAATGATATAAATAACGCAAAATTATCTACCGAGTTTATACAAGAACAGATTAATATAGCTAATCAATTTATAAAATATCTTAATGAAAGAAAAGTATATAGTGAAGATTCACTACAAAGTATTAAACCATTAGAACAGTCATTTGATCTGTGCACATTAAAATTAGTATATCCTATAAAACATTATAAAGTAAACATTATGATTAATCTATTAAATAATTTATATACATTTGTAAGATATAATCGTGATAATCAAACTCTTATATCATGTATTTATAAAAGAGTAAATGATTATGAATCACTTGAATCTAAATTAAGAGTAATCACATTATTACATAATTCTAAAAGAAAATTAAATAGACAACAGATTATAAATGAGATAATGAATATATTTAAAATTTCAGAAGAAGAAGCTATTGATGAATATGAACAATGGAAACATTTATCTGATGGAGGTAAATTATATAAAAAAGAAGAAGGTGGTATAGAATTTATTATAGATTTAGTAGGAACTAATATAAAAGTAGATGTATCATCTATAAACTCTTATACAGAACTAATACGTTTTACTAAATTTATGAATAGTGTTATGAAAATATATGAAGAATTTATTGATAAGAAAAAAGACCCTCATAAATTATGTGGTAAGAAACTAATTGATTATGAAAAATTAATAACAACTGATGAATCTGAATTAGATATGGTATTAGACCAATTACCTGATGAAGAAGAAATTAATAGCATTATAATAGATGATATATTACCTGATAAACCTGAGTCAGAACCTAAGGCAGAGAGTGAACCTAAGGCAGAGAGTGAACCCAAGGTAGAGAGTGAACCCAAGGTAGAGAGTGAACCCAAGGCAAAGAGTGAACCTAAATCTAAATCAGAAAGTTCAGATGAGTCTCTAAATTTAGATAGATTTTCTAAAGATAGTGAAAGTTCTGATTCTAGTTCAAATGAAATGTTATTAGAAGATTCTGAATCGGAGGGTGGTGGAGATCATAAAAAAGGAGGAAATCATAAAAAAGGAGGAAATATACAGCGGGGTGGTTACAATGTCTATCGATATAATTTAAATAGATTGATTGAAGCAGATAAGGATTTATTTTCAGGATATTCAGTTAGTCAGAGAAAATCATCTAAAAATAAGAAAGGAACACAAGGATATACTTATGCGACTAAATGTACGCCCAATAATCAAAGACAACCTATAGTAATTACAAAAGAACAATTAGAAAGTTATAGAGATGAAAATATAGCAGAAGGTGTAGGGTTTAGAGAAGCATTCAATATTGAATCTAGAAATCCAGATAATTACTATATATGTCCTAAATATTGGGATGTAAAAAATGAACAACCTTTAGATCCAAATGATTATGAATCATTTAAAGATAATATAGTTGATAATAAAGCTAGCACAGCACAAAAAAAGAATAGTGATAAATATATATTAGCTAAAGATCATAATTATTGGAATAAGATGGGAAATGATATTAATAACTATCGTTTAGAATTATGGGAAAATTTCCATCCAGAAGGATACAAAGTTCCTTGTTGCTATGCTAGGAAAGATGAGATTAAAGTAGGTTGGGATGTAGAAGTGCGAATAAAAGATAAATCAAAAGAACGTTGGATATCTGGTAAAGTAAAATCAATAAAAACTATAGCTAAAGAAAAGAAAGAATATACGATTACTTTAACAGGTGAAAGTGTTGAAGATGTAGTTATATCAAATAATCTAGATATTAGACGTAAAAGAGGCTCTAAATATGTATCAAATAATTTTCCTAGTAATATAGGTGTATATGGTTATATTCATCCTATTATTAAGAATTATTTATATCCAACTGACCTTCCAAAGATAGATCAATTACCTGATATACAATTATATCGTAAAGGTATTAAGAGAGGAACTACAAAGAGTGACAAAACATTTCTAGAATCAATACAAGAGTTATTACATGAATATAACACATCTATTAAAGATTTAATAGGGAATATTGTATATGATTTAAATACTCTTAAAAATACTCATAATTATATATCAGCTATAGGTGGAGGTTCATTTATAAATTTATTCAAGAAAAATATAAATGAAATAAATGATTCAGATGCTATCTTATTTAGAAAATACCTTAAGAAACGTAAAACACGGTTTACAGGCACACCATTAGAAAGGCAAATACAAAATATTAAAAATAAAGAATCACTATTTAAGATGATGTCATTATATTCAGATGATCCTAAAGGTATATTTATAAATAGAGAATTTACAGAGATAACAGCTATTAATCAATTTATAAGATATTTACAATCAGATAATGAAATCATATTAGATACTTATGTAATACCTGTCTTAACAGCGATTAGTAGATATCCATCGAAAACATTTGGATCAAAACCTATAGATAATTTATCAATAGTCGTCTTTGAAGGTAATAGTGAAGAAGTGATAATTAGTCCCCCTATAGGTAAATATGATAGAGATACAGCTAGTTTAATGTTTTTATATAAAGAAAGAGGACATCTATATGAACCTATTATGTATGTCAAAGGTGGATTTAGTCAAAGTATTTTGGTATTAGATTCAGTAATTAAACAAGATAAACTAGAAGAATATGAGAGAAATTGGAAAAATCATGTAATTAATCAAACCAAAGCAAAAATAAATGAATCATATAATACTATACCTGATAAATTTATGAGTATTGAAGAACTAAAAATAGTTTTACAACGATTAGATCTACCTATAATTAACCATATATATGATAATTATAACAAGATAATCTTAATAGAAACTAAAGATAATACTTGTATTCCTGTTAAACCCACGGATATATCTAATAATATGCCTATTAAATTTATAGGAGAGACTAAAAAATCAACATATAGTAAATGTATTAAAATATTATCAAGTATAGATAAAGTAAGTAATCACGAATCATATCTAAAAGATGCTAGTGTAACAGTTTTAGGTGTTACTAATCGTAAAAAACAAGTTCAATTAAGAGTTAAAGAATTAGTATTTAGTAATGGTATATATATAAATCTAAAACAAGAACCTTATTCTGCCAAACATACCTTACCTATAATAGGTAATACTAGTTTATCTAATATAGATAAGACAGTAGGTCTTTATGGGGCATTAAAAGATAAGCGTTATCTATATAATCAAGAAAAAGATTTTAAAAATAGACTCAGAAGTTTATTCTTCCAAAAATCATATATATTGATTAAAAATAATAAAGAATACATGGATTATGTATTATCCATAAAAAATCATGATATAATGCTTATTAAACATAAAAGAGATAAAATTTACGATAAGCTGCATAATAAGCTTAAATTATTAATTAAGTATAATAAAAAAAAAGAAATAGATGATAATTTAAACTTAGATAAAGGTGAATATATCGAGATAAATAGCCATTTAACTCAGTTATATAATATTGACATAGATGTAACCAAAGAAAAGTTAATAAGATTATTTATAGATTTATTATTAAATTATTCACAGAAAGATTATGATAGATTTTTACAAATCGACTTAGATATAACAAAAATTAAAACAAGTATACATAAAGATGAATATTTCATCCAACAATCAGATATATTAAATAATTCTTACCTAGAATATTTCATAAGATATAGTCACTTTATACGAAATGTTGGAATATATAATGAAGGATTAAGTCGTTCAAAATTAATTCAATTAAATAATATGAAAGATACTAAAGAATATTCATTAGAAAAAATTAAAGAATATCCAGAAGTATTGTATACTTTATTTGGAAGAGGTATACTTCTCAAGAATAGCGAACTGTGTGATATAGATGTAATTTCAAATATACTAGAAAATTTTTCTACCCCTGAAAAAGAAATAAATCCTTTCATGATTCAACGATTATTAGATGTGAGTGATAAAGAAACTCATAGAATAGATAAAGACGATTTATTAACTTTATCAAAAGAATATAAAAAAGGGTTTTGTTTAGTAACAAAAGAATTTACTAAAAAGATATATCATGAAATAAATATAGTTATAGATGAACATTCTTTTGCAGGGGAGTTAAAAGATTCTGAAATAATATTATTATATCAAGATGATAGATATATATATCATATAATTAAAAAAGATAAGATGAGTATACCAATCAAAGAAATAACTAGTAAAAGTTTTAATAAAAAGTTATCAGAATATATTGAGTGATTTTTCCTCTATATGGATTATATACAACCTATAACACGCAATAAATCTTCCACATCAATTTTATTGTCAGAATTTGTGTCACCATGGGTCGTATGAAAACCATATTTTGATAGGGTAAATAGTAAATCTTCTACATCTACTCTATTATTTCCGTCAACTTTGACATTGGCGTTTCTACAGAGTGCAGATAAAGGAGCAGGAGGAGCAGCAGGAGCAGGAGGAGCAGCAGGAGCAGCAGGAGCAGGAGCAGGAGCAGCAGGAGCAGCAGGAGCAGGAGCAGGAGAAGGAGCAGCCGGAATAGTAACCGCCACCATATCAGGTCTTGACAACGAGGCAACAATCTTAGAAGATTGTGATGCTGTAGTATGTGGTGGTGGTGCTGTAAACTCTGTCGTGACCGCTACATCGTTGACAGCATCTATAACACCGGAGGCATCTACGTAGCCGGGCTGACCGTGCGAGCGCCTCATCACCTCTTCGCCGCGCTGCCTGTGCTGTTGGGCTGTGATACAGTCATCTCCACACAGAATTGTATACTGAATATTTACCCCTATACCGGCTGGTGGTAACCCTGTCTGTTCGTGTTGCGCAAGTGTAGAAACCGGCGTTGTGTGCGGTGAAGAAGAAGATTCAGTATGCATATAAATACAACCATAATGACTAGGATTTGCTATAATACTATTTAAATCAAACGGTCCACCCACAGGTAATACCCTCGTAGTAGGACTGGTACTAGAATATACACTATTTAATTCATTACATACCTGTGGAATAGTTTCAGGTATAGAAGCCCTATAATATTTATCTAAATTAACACAACCTCTATATATACATTCACTAAAACCCTGTGAACTACCACCAGATGTTTGAGGTAGAGCATATACGTTTAATTCTGAATTTGTATATGAATTAGGTATATGAATAGATGGAATACCCTGACAACTTATCTCATTTCTAGGTAAATCTGGTGGTGAATCACCCCAAAATTCACTTACAGAATGAAGTTCACCTCCCTGAGTTGAATAACACCTATTTGTTGATGGACTTGGAGTAGAAAAGTTATTTAATGATCTTAAAATTGTAGGATCAGAAATATTTGGTGGTATAGCCATAGGTATAAATATATTATTTGATGTAGGACTAGGTATATCAAGATAACAATTACCACCTGTGCCACCTGAATCTGGGAACCATCTACATTCTTTTATAAGGTCACATTCTAATTGAGATGTATTTGTCTTACATACTTCATGCATGTATAGATTATTATGATACTTAGGTGTTGGTCCAGGCATCCTTTGTAATAATTGAATAAATTCATGTGGAATAGTATTGCTTGTTGTAGGATCATTAATACAATGTTCACTAACTTCACATGAGGGATGTGAATAGCAATCATCATAAAATGTGTTTTTAGCTGAATCTTGTAAGTTAAATTCATAACTTGGACTTGGACATATCTGTGATCCTTTATTTTGACATATAGTTAATACTTTATCACCGCTAGTTGGACATGTATTACAATTTGATGAATCTTTGTCAAAATATTGATTTGCAGGACATGGTACACAGCCATATCCTTTATTATTATTTGGTAATTGGTTTATATCACTACAAGATCTACATACAGTAGAATCTGAATAGACTTTCCCTGTATTATGACCACATCTAGTGCATATAGTATTCTTACCAATTCTAGTAGGAGATATCATATCGTCTGGGCATTCTGTAGGACATGTACCATTCGTCATTCTTCCGTATAAACATTCTTCATAATATCCTTTTTTACCTAGTATTGAAGTAGGTGATGACTGATAAAAATAATCTGTAGGAAATGGTGCAGATAGGTGTTGATTAGCTGTGGTACCATCATCAATATTAATTTCTTCATCATCAGATAAAACAAATGTAGATAAATCTGGATTATTATCTAATTTGGTCATAACAATTGGTCTAGCAAAAGCATATTGGTTTCTTTCATTATGCGTCAATTCACTCCTATATCTATATGAATCTACAGTAGGAGGATTTGTTGATGAAATATTGCTACTGGGTAACGGAAAAAAACATTCATGTCTATGATTATATGGTTTAATATATCCTTTTTTAACTTTTTTAAAACCTAATTTTGTAGGTGTAGGGATATTAAATGTTGTATGAAGTTTATTACCAGGTGTGGATGGAATATTACCAGTCGGAGGAAAATTATATGTAGGAAAGGGTATTGATGTAGGCATTGTTTCACCCACAAAATAGTCTGCATGATCCCATTTTGAGGTATTACAAACACAACAATCATTATGAGAATGATTACTACAAAAAGTGTCTATATCTTGAGATGGATTATCACATAGTCTATTAGTATCTGTACACATGTGACTACATACAACATCTATACTCGATGGTCTAGGTGAAATAACCCAATAAGGTGTAGAATTACTATTATCTATATATTGCGGATTCATTAATTCTGGATGACTTTGCCAATATTCTTCTAGATCATTCACTAGTAGGGGGATATTAATAGTATTTCTTGGTATATCACTAACACACCTATAAATACATGTATTGCTTGTGGGTGAAGGATTTGTTCTACATCTACCGGATATACCAGAACTAATTATGCAAGAATTACCTAATGTAGATGGTGAACATGTATCATGTGAAATCCATTTACTACAAGTAGATCCACTATGTGTGGGAATATTATATATTCCACTAGGTGATGGATCACCACCTGGAAATTCTATTCCTCTAGCATATTCATCAACTTGTAAAAGAGTTCTATTAGTTACCTGATTAGTTAATTCTCCTGTAAAATCTACTTTTGCCATAACTTATAATATTATTAGATAATAATTATTAAATATATTCTAAAATAAGTTTATGATTATTGATCTATACACTTTTATAACTAGTATTTATAACATTCTTTATGGGGTGTAGTCAGCACTAGGTGAAGGAGTTGCTGTAAATAGACCATCATTAGAAGGATATGTAATTTGAGAGGGTAGTGAAGGAAAATCTGTCCAACTATTCCATTGTTTTTCAAAGTGAATCATAGCGGTATTACCACCCGCAGTTATATGGCTTAGATCATTCACTTGCGAATCACGATATGAAGAAACTTGTTCAGGTGTCATCGTACCTGATTGGGGAATATTGGTACTAGAGCAGGGGTTAGTTGTTTCTATATTATATCTTATAGTAGGATATGTTAATCTAGGAATTCTTTTACACATATTCTGAAATTTATCTATATTTGTAGGATCTAAGAAAGAATCATGATAATTGATGTTTTCTGGATGACTAAATACACTATTTCTGTAATTATCTAATATTGTTCTAGGAAAACATCTAATCTGATATGAATTATCTGTTTCATTTCTATCACTTATAGTCCATCTATTATTTTCCCACTTAGCTGCCCGACACCTTCCATCGGTTTGTATTAAATTACCCTTACTATCTACATCCATAGCATCACACACCTGATTATGAGTGCTACAACCACTAATTAATGTTGCATTCCTACATCCAGTTTCAGATGCAGTAGGTATAGTTAATAAAGGTTTTACATTATTCGGAGAACCTGCTGTAGGATAATCTACTAAAGGAATAGCAGTCTTATTTGATGTTTCACATATACTATTATCTATATAACATTGTCCATTATTATTATTACATGTATCATATACTAATCCTACCACGTTCCTCCAATCAGAAGCTACATTTCCGGATGAACTCTCCGATATAAAACGACTATTCATATTATTATTATTTTCTAGTGGATTATGATTAATATGAAATTTATTTATTTGTCCTCTCTGAGACTGTTGTATATAATCACTAGCAATAATATTATGTGCATCACAGGGTGGACCACTTAATGTATCATTTCCACCATGCCGTATAACATAATTATTTTCAGGTAAGCCAGGTCTAGTTCTTTGTCTAGGTATTCGATCAATCGGGATTCTTAGATGACAAGATGTATTATCATGATTTACAACACTTTCATCACAAATACGATTATTAAATTTATTATTATCAGCATATGCAGGGTTTACAGTATTACATGATGTATCACCCGGTGAAGGAATCAATAGATTTTCTGGAATCTGAAATGTTAGATTCGTATCTAAGTTTTTAATTTCAAATACTTGTCCAGGATAAATTCGTATATCGTCATTCTTTGGCCAATTTAATTCTATATATGCTGGTGAATTTCTCATACATTGGGTATAGTTAGGACACGTATTAGAACTAGTACTACCCCATGCTAATATAGAATTTGTAGTTGAAACAAGTGGTAGGCACATACCTAGCTTGTCAAACTTCTTATCATCTTCCTTATGATCATTCGTAAATGTATTAAATGAAGGAACTTTTCCATCAAGTTCTAGAGTCATACCATCATTGGTTATAATTGCTTTTTCATCAGGCCTTAAATCATCACGTCTCCTTCTATCATATATTTGGTTAATAGAATACCATTCTTCATTATCTTTACATGGTCTACATCTAGTACGAGTACCCCCACTCAATGTTTCTGCAGCGGTCATATTACTTGGACAGGGTTGACATGTGAAGCTTGGATCATCCACTATATCAGGTGGATACCATACCGATAAATCAAACATATATTTATTAATATCATCTAAGAGATCATAATTATCTGGAGGATAAACACCATAATATAACCAAGGTAATTGACACTTCCTATTACTTGATAAATTAATCCCTTGATTTAATGTAGGACTAGTAAATGTTAATATAACCCATAATACGTGAACTATATATATACAGATAATATAGAATATAAACATATTAATGCTTCTATTCTTGTAAAATTTTTGTATAACAGGTAAGACAGTCTTTCCTAATATATATGCAAATATACCATAATATAATATAGGATTTTTCAATCGTTTTGATACATAAAATAATCCTACAATTAATAAACTACCACCCAACAATTTACCATATCCTTCTATATTAAATCTATTCATAAGAAATATAAAAAGACCTACTAAACAAGTAAATTGGATACTTATAAATATTTCTTTAAATTTTTCTCTATTTTCTTGGGGTGTATAGTTATTTAATATATCACCATCGTTATAAAGGAAATATATTATAACTAGGATAATCACTATAAGAAATATAACCTTTCCTGTTAACTTCCCACCCTTTATAGCCGCACCCTTTACTGCTTCTTTCCTTTCTTGTGATGCCTTACATTTTTTATCAGCCCTAGAAAATTGCTTTTTTAATTTATCATATTCAGCATCACCAAATGAACCATCATCAAATTTAGCATCTATTTTTTTATCTATTTCATCTCTCTTTTTACAGGCTCCTCCACCTATCTGACCTATTCCTAAATTATTTAATTGTTTATATATCCTAGTTTGGATAGACATAGTTACAATAGGGTATATTTTAATTTCATACTCTCAAACTATATAAATTTGATTTTAAAATTAAAGAAAATAGTATAACAAAATATATATATATACTAAATAACTATGAGTTACACTTGTTCTGGAAATGGAAAACAATATGAAGGAAAACCGTGGATGACTTTAACTATGGATAGGTGGGATGGTATACCTGGAAAAGTAACTTTCTCATCATATCTAGAATATCGTAAGTCTAAGGATAAAATTCCTGAAAGACATTTCCAGTTGGTAGAAAATAAAGAAGATTTCAATTATCTATTACCTAGGGTTAGAGTAAAACAAGATAACAAAACGTTTCAATTCTTGACAGAGACCGAAATTAACCGACTCACTAATGAAGAATACAGACAATATAAACTAAACATGGATGATTATTACTTATTAAACCCTGCTAGAGCAGAGATAGAAGAGTCTAATTTAAGAGATGATGAATATGTAAGAGAGCTAGAAACAACTATGTCAACAACAGATGAAGAATCAGATGATTATTAGTTTATATTATAATTTAATTATATGGGTGTATCATATAATGGAAAGTATTACCAGTGAAAATATTAGTCAAGTTATTAATCAAGATGAATATTTACTTTTTTATTTTACAGCTAAATGGTGTGGACCATGTCAAAGAATTAAACCGATGATCTTAAAACTTAAAGAAGGCTTACAAACAGATAATATTAAATTTTATATGATTGATATAGATGAGAATGATGATTTATGTGATAAATGTAAAATA
>MDSZ01107344.1_pt1 | contig 13193 bp, 4 predicted proteins | sample 811201 | NCBI WGS metagenome assembly MDSZ01 (sample SAMN05326647, study PRJNA326480) | marine metagenome | isolation source: seawater | place: Indian Ocean: North | collected 2010
ACTTGAGACTACGAATGGAAACCCTACTGCTTCTCGTAGAGCTTCTATCTTCTTTATAAATTCATCATCAATAACAAGATTACCGCAGTGCGAACACTTTAGTTCATCTTCTGTAAAATACTTATACACTAGCTTGCCCTTGTAATTTCTTGCCAAGAGCTGATACTACAAGTCCTTGACGATCTTCAATATCTATGAAGGCTCCTCCAGCTTGTTCACTATATGGTCTGCCTGTCATCTTATCTATTCTTTCATCAGGTTCTACAGGAGCATTAGGTACTAAAGCAAGTCCACCTTTATCTTTTTTAACTTTAACTTTTTCTTCACCATGTTTATAGAAAGGACTAAGACCTGCTTTAATAAAAGGCATTGCATGTTTGGCTGCTGTATCTACAATTTGTTTTTCTATAGGAATTTTAGTATTAAATCCTTGTCCACCTTCCATATTACGCATGTATTCTAGAGCTTCTTCAGTTTGTCCCGGTACAAGTGTTGGTATTAAAAAATTTTTACCGTCCATTTCAATAGTAGTAGAAAACTCAGTCATTATTTCGCCTCTACTATTTGTCATCGGGCCTAAGAAACCATGTTCATCTTTTCTAGTACCATCAAGTCTAAACATACTAGGATGATCACTGCGTCCTCCTTGTGCTTTCTGTAAGCGTGATTTAATTAGTCCTCCCTCTGCTCTACCTGAAGGTCTATCTTCTGTAAACTCCCAATCCATACCTTCTGCAAGAGCTTTAGCTTCTTTACCAAAAGGCGCACGAATAATATATTGATGTGCTGCTCCTTCAAAATCTCCTTCAGCTAAATTCTGTGCAGCATAAGTTGTACCTGTAGCCATTTCACCTAACCAAGCATAGACAGGACTAATAGAATCTAAACTTTGTCGATAGGAAGCACCACTCCAAAGTCTTGAAGTCTTATCAACAAGCCAGTTAACATTACCAGAATAAGGAACGACTCTTGCAAATTGCTCTGAACTAACCATCTTTTCTGCAAAGCTGTCATAATCTTTATTGCTTTCACTTTCCATTGTAGGATCATTTAAGAAATCTCTAAATGTTAGAATGCCATCATAAAGTACTAATGTACCTAAAGCTCTTACAGCTAAAGCAGTATCACCATCTTCTATTCTCTTAACTAAAGCATTTAACTGACTTGTTTTAGCCATTGCCCAAGACATAAATTGTGCTAAAGATTTTATATGTGGATTTCTAGATTGAGCAAAAGCTCTACGATTACTTAGTTGTGGAATAAGTGCATCTCTATCAGCAGCTCTTATACCCATTCTATTCAATAGTTCTTTACCAGAAGGATCTGCAAAAGCAGCATCCACATTATCAAAACCAGATAAATATTTAGCCATATCAGCCGTCATCTTATATTGTTCGGCTTGACTAATTAAACTTGAAGATGGTTTCTTGGATATCTTTTTAGAAAGGTTAAAGGCATCTTCAATACCAGCATTATAAGCATACCGTCTAGCAAATGTAGTTAGTTGTGTAAGACCTATTGTTTTAAAAAATTTCTCATTTACTTTTCTAGTATATCGTTGTGTCCTAGAATGTGGTTTATCAATTGTAAAGTACTGTCTAAGTTCTTCTACCGTAATATCTCTAGTATCAAAACCAGAAAGAGATGCAAAATCTTTTTCTCTATCTGTTTTAATGGCTCTACCTAATCCTTTTATAGCAGAAAAAGCTCCACTGTTTTGAAAGGGTTGTATAATATCACCTAAACTAGAGATCGTTGCTTTAGGTAAGAAAGTTAAGTTAGCCATTGTTGAAACAATACTATAAAAATTATTAACAATTGTATTATTACTATACTCATCAGCAGCATGAAGTTTTCCAAAAAATAAATCTACACTATCATGTATAGCTTTTATTTTTCTATTTCTTTGTTTCTTTAAAAAATCTACTTTATTATAATCATTAGCTTCTGTTGCTACTTTTATTAAAGGATCATACTCAGCTACAATAGCTCTTTTAATTGATGTAATTCCTTCTCCTTTTGATCCAAACCTACGAGAAAATTCAATTTTGTCTGTATTATTTTCTACATACTTTTTTAAAAGAACAGCAGGATCACGAACTAAAAAATCTTTTATTTCTTTTCTAGCACCAGGAGCTTTAAAAGTTCTATCTCTTTCCACATTTGCAGCTAAGTCAACCATAACTAAATCAGGATCTGTATAATCCGCTTTTGATCCAACTTCCCAAGATTTGTTATTTCCAGCACTAGGTTTACCATAAGTAGCAAAGTTTTCTACTATCGTATCTGCCTTTGCTCGTGCTACCTCTTCCGCTGACATACCTGTTTTAGCAGTAACACCCTGTTTTAAATAAGCTTTTGTAAATGCTTGTTTAGCAAGTTCTGGATTCTTTAAAATTTCATCTACATCGTAGATATGACTTAGCCCATAATTTAATAATTTTTTACCTTCTAGTCCTGCGTTATCTATAGCGTCTGTGAAATAATCGTTGCTATATTTTTTTGCCCAATCTCCATAACTAATAACTTGTTGCATTTGGGTAGCTGAAAGTTCTCCTTGCTTAACTTTATTTTTTAAATCTTTTTTAAAAATAAATCCATTAGCATAATCTGTTGCTAACATACGCAAAGGTAACATGTCTTCACCGTTTAATTGATGAGCTATTGTAGCTTTATCAATTGCTAACCAGTGTTGTTGTATAACATTAGATACAGTTTCTTCTACCGAAGGTGCGGCTGTTCCTTTTAAATTAAATCCTTTTTGAGCAAATAACTGTTTATTAAAATCGTTAACTACTCCCCCTAAAACTTTCATAGCAGAACTATGTGACCCTGCAAAGGCAAGATTAACATTAGCCCATAGATTTCTACGTTGGAGATCTTTAATTCCTTGTAAGCTAATTTCTTTAGAAGCCGTTGACATATCTGAATTAATAATTTTTTTAGATAATTGCCCACTAGCTGCTCCCAAAAGAGCAAACACTGCTGGACTTACTGAGTCATCTTCAGTTATAAAGTTATTAGTTACTCCTATACTATATCCTGTAGCTGCTCCAATTAAAGGGCGTGTAATAGCTCTGGCAAACGTATTTCCATTTAATATATTATCAGAATCTAAACCTTCAATTATATTTAAATATCCATTTGTTAAGCTATCTCCAGCTTCGTGATACTCTTTAACTAAATCATCAATAGTTTTATCAGCTTCTGCTGCTGCTTCTAAAGCTTCAGGATAATTATTTTCTATATACTTTAAAACTCTTGGATGATCCTTTTTAATAGGAGCAGTTGTATTTAAAGTTACTGAAGAAGCACTAATAGTAGGCGTTTCAATTTCATCAACACCTGGAAAAGATATACCAGCATCCTCTAATTGTTTTGTCCAAGCGGCTGGCTGACTTTTAGGACTAGCATTTAAAGTAGATGTCCATGTTTTAGACCAGTTATAACTTTCATCTACATTAAACCCTGTATAATCCTCTCCAACCCACATCCATTTATGATGCCAAATGCTATTACTAGCTTTTCCTTTTTTCATTCCTCCTTTAGCAGTATAAGACCACGTTTTACCTACCCTTGGTTCAGTAGCCGTATCAAAATCAGGAGCTTCATCAAAACGTATTCGTGCTGGTTTTCCTTTCTGTGCTTTTTCATACATTAAAGTATTAAAGGAAGCATCCTCTGGTAGTTCTTTAATAGCTTTGTTATATAAATTCTGCAAAGTTTTAGGCATCTGTTCAATATAATTTTTATGAAAATAAATTTGATTGCCTATAATTTTTCCTACTGGATTAGTTTTGTCACCTCTCTTATAAGAAGTACCTTTAGGATTTTTAAAAACTTCTCTACCATTTATTACATTAGTTGGTACAGAATCATCAATTATTGTTGAAATATTATCTGGTATAAAGGTACTATCTTTAGTAGCTATAATAGTATTTCCTTTTCGTTGTACATTTCCCTTACCGAAAACACTTTCAATTAAAGGCATATAGTCTTCAAGAGGCTTATTATTTTGCCAACTGGTAGGATCTTTCTTACTAGAAGGGCCTGGAGCTTTACCTTTAACACCTGCATAAACTGAAAAGAAAGCTTGCTTACCGTCTTTAAGAGCATCATGCGCTTGTTTAATAACTAGACTTTGATTACTTTCTTCTTTTATAGTATTTAAAACATTAGCATTTATAACACCATCTACTTGTCCACCTTTAACTTTACCAGCCACTTCTATATTATGTTCTGCTGTTCGATTAAAAGGATCATAAACTAAATATTCAACGCCCTCTTCTGTATAAACTGTTTCAGCTTTAGTAGCTCCACCATCTTTACCTGCACCACCTCCAATATCAAGAACTCTATCGCCCTCTTTAAAAGTTCCATCCTTTCGTAATTTTGTTATTAAGGCTGGAAACTTATTATAATTAACAACTGTATTTTTAGAAGTAAATTCTTGTTTAGGAACAAACCATACATCATCTTCTAAGTTTCTTAATGCCTCATCCATTTTAGCTAGTTCTTCTAGTTCATCAATTTGACTTGTAGACGCTCTAACCGCATCTTCATTTGTAATTAATGCCGCAACTCTTTCTTTTAGCTCATTAAAGTCTTGTTTAGCTGCTCTAGCTTCTTTAATTCTTTTACCAAAAACAGGAATATTATAGAGGGCTGCAACAAGAGGACTATCTTCAGCATCTGCTTGTTCAAAAAATTGTCTAATAGTTGCTGCCTCATCTGGTGTAACTTCAGAAGAGTTAATAGGTTCTAAATCTTTTTTTGTACCATCTTGAAATTCTATTGTTTCAGGACGAGAAGCTTCTGATCCTTCTGGTAAAGCCTCTAAATTATCTAAGGCTTCATCATCCGCATCTACACTTTGTTTTGGAGGAACAGTAGGTGTTTCATCACTAGGCAAGTCTTTTACTGCCTTACGAGTTGGGCCTAAAATATAAGCAGGGATCGCTCCCAAACTAAAATATAAAGCAACTTCATTAGCTCCTATCTCTCTATTATTTATAGATGCATTAAGAGCTTCATCAGCCGCTACTAGACTACCTATTGCAGCACCTTGTTTAGCTCTACCAAATGCTTTAGCTGCAAATGATGCAGTCTTAGCAGTTGCACCAATTCCTCCTAGTCCTGGAACTGCATAACTAAGATCAAGAATTTCTCCAGTTCCTTCACCTACTTTAGCCAACATAGATTTTTTACTTCGTAAAGGTAAATCATCATAACGTCTAGCGAGTCTTGCGTTTTCTTCACGCTGTAGTTCTTTAACATCAATACCTTTTATTGCAGCAGTGGCTTTTCTATGAAGATCACCAATAAACCAAGAAGATTTATCTAGTCCATATTGGAACTGCCTGAGTTTACTTCCTTCATATTTAGTAGCATCTATTTCTTCAAGTGTAAGATTGTCTTCGACCTCTTGCATTCTATCAAATTCTTCTTGAGGAGCTATTAGTTTTTCCATTATGCTTTATTCCTGCGTAAATAATCTGCTACAGTACCTTTTGCATTTTTATGGTAGCTGTTATAATGCTTCTTCCAATATTTACCCCTCTCTTGTACTGTATTAGGAATAGGATCTTTCTTCATAGCATAAGCTAAACGTGCAAAAATAACTGCTTTAGTATCATCTTTTAAATCTTCATACTTTATAGCTCTAGGATCAAACCCAAACTCATCTATAATAGTCTGTACAAATTTAGTAAGATATTGAGGAACACCTTTACCACCTTCTAGACGTTTTTGAATATCATTAAAACGTACTTCATCTAATTGTACAGCACTAAAACTTCCTCTTAATCCAGTTTTAGGATCAGTATACATAGTATAAGTATCTGGATGTTTACCCATTGCAGATTCAATATTAATTGTTTCAGTTAAAAGTTCTTCAAGATTAGCTGTTGGCCCTACTGTAGAACTTACTTTTTTAATAATTGATCTGATATCAGAAGGATCAGCTAATAAAGAAGATGCATCTGCTTCAACAGTAGTTTCCTCTACAGGAGCTAGTGTTGGTAATAAATTATCAGGAAGTATTTCAAAGCCTTGACGTAAGAAAGCTAAAGCTTCTTCCTTTGATCCAGATACTCCAAGCACTCCCAAGCCTGGCAAATCTATATTATTAACTAATGAGTTAACTTGCATATTAGCTTCTCTTAAAGAAGCAGGTAATCCTTGCATTGCGCCTCTTTCGTAATTACCTAAATAATTTCTTTGTTCGTCAGGACTATATAGTATAGTTGAACTACCATATTCTTGTTTGACCTTATTTTCTACGCTTTGCAAAGCAGCAGACATAGTAAGTAAATGTTTTTGTTGAGCATCATTAAGATTATCTAGTATGTCATTAAACGTAATGTCACCACCTTTATTGCTTCCAAAACGAGTGACATCCAACTGTCCAGAACTACCTGTAAATTTAACTGTTAATGGGCCAGAAGTATGTTGTATTGTAGGAACCTGTTGTGTTAGTGTTCCCTTTGAAGTTTTAATAAGAGGATTAGCTTGTGGGTTGTTACTAGCAAATACTAAAACATTAGTTCCTTTATGAGCTAGTTTTCTTAAAGATGATCCTGTACCAGCTTTTGTTTGTATTATACTTTGATGTACTTTAGATAATATATCCTGCATATCATCTGAATCTAAATAATCTGGATCAGATGGTGACTGAGGTTTAATATCAGCATCAACTTGTGCTGCCATAGAATCATCATCAGGTACAGGAGCTTGAGAAAGATCTTCTTCTACATCTTTACGCTCAGCCCATGTTAAATAACCAGAGAAGTCTATTTTATCATCTGTTTTAAACCAGCCAACAATAGGCCAACCTTTATATCCTTCAGTTTTAATTTTTTCTAAATTAATATCTAATAACTTTAAAGTTCTCCATGCAGCTAAACTACGCTGTACGCCTAACTTTGCTTCTGTATTATTAACAGTAGCACCATAGATAGAATCTAAAGCATTAAAATTAATAGTACCATCATCGTTTAAACTATTAGTTGTTATCTCAGCAGCCACTTGACCTATAGATCGTCTAGTTATAGCATTTAAAGCTTTTCCAACTATCTCGTCTACTGCTTTTAAATCGGCTCTTTTTTCAGAACTAGTACTTTCTTTTTCTAAGTCGAAAGAAAGTTCTTCATAAGTTTTCTCATACCCTTTATTTTTTAACAAGGCATTTCTAAATTCTTTTAAAATTGGTTGCGCTTCATCAAGCATATTTATTTCATCAGAAATATAATTAATTTCGACTGTAGAGTCTCCTTTAATTCCCCATGCATAGCCTTCTAACATACGATTGTTTACTTGTTGATAAGTAGGAAGTGGGCCGTCTGGATTTTCTCCTTTTAACTGATTAAATACTTTATTAAATTCTTTATTAAACTCTGGATTGGCATCTCGTGCTTCTTCAAATGACTTATAAAATGCAAGTGTAGAAGCATTATTGTCTGTAGTTAAAGAAGCTAATCTATTTAGCTCTGTACCCGGTTTATTTATTAAAGCAACCACTTTTTGATCTATATCTGCTATAGGTGTACCTTCAATACCATCTGTTAGCTCTGTAATAAACGAATTAAATTTTTTGTCTGCGGCAGCTTTAACACTTGGATTATCTGAGCCTTGCTCAAAAAAAGTTTTAATTGTATCTTTACTTAATCCAATTTGAGATAAGGTTGCAAGCACTGCTTGTTTTTCTACGTCTTGCTTTGTTTGCCTACGAAAAAATCTTGTAACTCTTTTACCTAATGCATCTAATAAACCTGTTGAACTAGGATCATTAGCTTGTGCATATTTCATCATTGACTTTTCATCTACCCAAGTACTAGCAACTTTCTCTTGTTTTAAAAACTCGTCTGCATCTTTTTGTGAAATAGCATTAAGAGAGTTAATAATAGGACTAACTCCAGTTTCAGGATCAACAGTACTTGTAATAAACTTAGCCCACTCTGATGGCTCATAGCCTTTTAAAGTTCCTCGTTGTATCAAAGCGTTTTTAAGACGAGGTAAATTATCTTCTGTAAAATAAGCTAAAGTATCTCCACCATAATCTTTATTAATTTTTTCTCGTCTAGCATCAAGTTGTTCTTTTTTAGACCTTAATGTTTCTATCGTACTTAATGTTCGTAAGCCTTCAGGATTTCTAAAAAAGTTATCTATAGGATCTCTAAAAGGAGCATTGATTATATCACTACCTACTTCTAAGGCACTACCTGCTACTTCTCCAACAATAGCACCTTTTATCATGTCAGCATAACTAGGTCTATGCCTATTATATCTTCTTTTTCTAGCTCGACTAGATGAAGCTAGTAAACTACCTAAAGGATTATCTGCCATTATGTATTCTCCTGTGGCGCAGCTAATAAGCTTGTTGCTTGTTTTAGTTTAGATATAATTTCGGGATCAAGAACTTCTGAAGGTTCTTTATCTAAGTCTGCTGTTCCTGCTTGTTCCATAGCAAGATTTAAATCAAATTCATCTGGTACTCCATCTCTTTCTTCATCTGTTAACGTATCGTCTTCTTCAGGTCTTACTATTACAGGATCAAACATTTCTACATCTGTAATATAAAGCAACATATACGCAACAGGTTCAGCAAGTAACAACATTAAATCTGGATTAATCTTACCTTCAACAAATGCATTGAATAATAAAACTTCTGTTAAATCCATAATAGGAAACTTAAATCTTAAAGCAGTAACAATTTGAGGATAATGATCTTCATCAACTATTAAAGAAAAGAAATAATGTATTGCATCATCAATATCTGTATACTCAGGTGATCCTTCAAACGGTAAAGGATTAGCTGGATCATTAGTTAAGGATTGTCCAGGAACAGGTCGTTGAAACGAAAACCTATTATTTTCATAAAGATCTATATCTTCTTGTGCCATAATTTATATTACCTACAAATAGTTAACCAACAAACTGACCCATACCTGTAGAGGCAGGACGTAAGGCTCTTACAGTATTCGCAAAAATTCCTTGGCCTGGAGGAGCAAAATTAGCACCACTCATTTGCCAATCAAAATCTCGTCCAAGACCTATTGTTTGCATCATTGCCACATTAGCAGGAAGTTCTGCCGCATCTGTAATAGGTGTAGAAAACCCCGATGTTCTATCTACGATTGTTGGAGTTTCTGGATACTCATATTCTGACTCACCAAAAATTTGATTTTGAATAGCTTGATTTACTACAGAACTAGGAATTTGTGCCATACCTTCCATTGTCCTTTTACCTAAAGCTTGTGGAGTATATTCACCTTTAAAGTCTGTCCACCACTTTTCAGCCTTGTCTCTAAATCCAACTTTATCACCAGTATCAGTAAGATCAGTACCTGTATCTGTACCTGTACCTGTACCAGCAGCAGCAGGGTCAGAAACTATGTCATAAGTTTCACCTCCTCCTACAGTCATACGATTTGGATCATAACCTGTAGCTGTACTTGTTTTATCTGTATATTCTAAAAGATTTTTAGTTGGATCTTCTACAGGAGGCTCGTAAATACCTAATCTTTCATTATCATAATTTTCTGAATATTGTTCTGCTTCCCATTTAGTATTAAAAGCTACTTCATCTTGTGGAGAACCACCAAGCCATTTACCTGTTGTAGTTTCTTTAGCATAAGGAGATGCTCCTTCCACTCCTCTATAGGTTTTTCTATGTTTATCTAAACCTATAGCTGTTTGATGTTGTCCAAAACGACTACCAAATGTTCCAGAGGCTAATTCTGCTTGATATTTTGCTGTACTTGTCACCATTTCAGTACCAAAATTTGTCCAGTTAGTAGTTAATTTAGTCCAACGATCTCCAGGAATCTGAGAAACTTTCTCTAAAAATCCTCCTTTACCTGCAAAATTACTAGCTCCTTTAGCAAACCACTCTTTCATTTTAGTTGGGCCTACTTTATCAAGACCAACTGATTTACCGATAAATCTTACAGATTCATTTATGAAATCACTAACTGCTCCAGTAACATTAGTAACTGTACCAGATACTGCTTTTCCAAATGAAGCAGCTTTAGTCATTATATTACCCATACCAGAAATTAAAGGATTAGATGAAGCTAACATTGAGCCACTTAGTTTTAAATAACCTTGTGTTAATTTTGAAAACATGCCAGAGAAAAATTCTCCTATTCCGGGCAACATAATACTCATAGCAATAGTACCTAATGGCCCTATTTTATTCATAAATTTGCCTATCTTTTTAAAGACACTTTTTATACGCTTGCCTATTTTCTTAAAAACCTTTTTAAAAGGTTTTAAAACTCCACTGAGTATTCCCATACTTTAACTCCTATGCTCCATATCCAAAATCATAACCAGGAGATTTACCTTTATTAATAGCTTGTATTAATTTATATAAACTATTAGCTACTTCTCCAGCTTCAGAAGGCTTTTCAAGCATTCCACTATTAGCCATTGCATTTTCAACAATTCTTGCAGCTCTATCTTTATCATTAGTTGCAATCTGTACAGTATGTGTAGCTGCATCTCGTAACTGTTGCCATACTTGAGCTAATGCAGCATTTTGTAATGCAAAAGCATTCTGCACATTAATTTGATTTGATTGATTTGCAGCCGCTGTATCTACTGTATTAGCTTTTCTACGCCATTCAACATTAGATTGTTCAACTGCTTGAGCATTGGCAGCATTCCACTGATCTTTTTGAAAATCTATTTGACTATTAAATTGTTGCATTTGAATAGAATTAGCATTTTCAAGTTGATCAGCCTTTAAAGTTTGATTAGAATTAAATTGTGCCATTGCATTTTGTTGAGCTACATTTTGTAAATCCATTTGACTTACTAGATTTGTCATAAATTGATTTAATTGATTTTCAGATGTAGCATTAAACTGTTGTGCAGCATTATCAAAAGATTGATTAGCTAATATTTTTTGTTGCATTTGCTGATTCTCTAAAATTATAGCTTGTTGATCAGCATTTAAATTAGCCAAATCTAACTGTAAAAAAGACTGAGCATTTTGCATAGCTATTTTAGTTCGTTGATCTACTGCGGCTAAATCTAAATTAGCTAACGCAGTTGCATCTTGCATAATTGCTTGTTGTTCAGCATTAAAATCTGCCATTGTCATTGTTTGCATAAACTTACTATTAGCTAATGTAACTTGTTGATCAGCACTAAATTGCGTTAGATCCATGTTGGCAACCATACCAGCATTTTGTATAGCTTTTTGTTGATCTACATTTAATTGTGCTACTCCTAATCGTTCAGCAATTTGACCTTGTAAAAGATTTGTTTGCATTCTAGCATTTAAGTTCGCTAATTCTGCTTGCTGTTCTGCTCCTATACGTTCTGATTCTGCTTGATTACGTGATGTTAAATTAGCTAGACGCATCTGTTGTTCATTAGTTAAGTTAGCTAATTCCATTTGTTGTTTAAATTCTGCATTTTTAGAAAGAAACTCAGCAGCTATTTGATTTTCTTGCATAAGAGCTTGTTGTTGATTACTCATATTTTGAGCAGCTCTAGTTTGTAATGCTTGAGCATTAGCTTGTGCAATAGGATAAGCACTTTGAATAATAGAATTAAAAAGTGCATCTCTTCCAACTGTTGAGACTTCTAAACCTCTTTGAGCCATCATAGAATTAACGGCTGCTACTGCTGGCCTAGCCCATGTTGGAATCTTATCATCTTCTAAGCCTTCTAATAATTTATCCATTTGTGCTGAAACAAGAGCTTCTTCAGGTAGCTCTGCAACTGCTGCAACTATTGCAGGTTCAGTAACATCTAAAGCTCCTGGATTGTCTGTTGCTGTAGCGGCTGCTTGAGAAGATAAATTTGAATTTTGAGATAATGAACTAGCCGCAGGATTTGTCATTGAAGTTTTTAACGAATCCATTATTTGTTTTCTAGTAGATCCAAAACCAAACGTATCTACAATTTGTTGGGCTTGAGCATCATCTGCGGCTGTATTAGTAATAACAGCACGAGTAGCTTTTTCTGCTTCTTTGGTTGGAGATATATTTATTGCTGATCTAAATGTAACTTCAGGAACAAACGAAGCATCAGAACGTGTTAATGTAGCACTAGGAGTTTTAGCAGCTTCTTCTTGAGCAGTATCTCTTCTTGCAGCCTCTGTTGTGCCTGTAGTTCTAATTTCAGAAACATCTGCTTGTTGAGTTAAACCTGTTTGTTGTGCTGCTGTAATATCAGCAGTTTCTGAAACACTTACAGGTGTCCATTCTTTTGCTGTAATAGTATCAGGAGTAGTTGTAGTCTCTGCTGATTTTGTATAATCACCCATACCAGAAGTAGAAATATCTCCATAATCACCTGTTAGCTTTTGGACATTTTCAGGTTTTGTTATTGTCCAAGGAGCTAATCCTCTCCAAGTCATTATAGGCTTACCTTCTGCATCGTACATAGGTTCGCCAGTTTTAGGATCTAATTTAGGAACTGGAGTTCTACTAATTAATCGTTCTGGAGACATTTGTGAAATATCCGAACCTGCCATTTGACTTAATTGAGCAGCAGTTTGAGGATAATTAGAAAGAGGACTTACTCGTTGACGAGTTCTATCATAAGAAGCAGCAAGTTCAGCTTGACTTACCTGTTGATTAGGATCTTCAGGAGAATTTGCAGGAACCCAAGCTGTACCATTCCATACTTCGTAATAAGTTATCATACCAAACTGAGAAGGTACATTAACTGTTCTTGTATCTCCTACGTTTGGAGTAGTTTCTCCTGTACCATCTCCAGTACCTGTACCATCTCCAGTACCTGTACCATCTTGTACGCCTGTAATACTATCTGTTGGAAAATTATTTTTAAACCAAATTAATTCAGGGCCACTTAAAGTACCCTCTTTAAATCTATTGTACATAGAAACTATATGTCTATATGGAGCAGCATCAGGATTATTAGGATCAGTCCATATAGCATACTGATCTTTCATTCCTTGGGTAGCAGTAGGATCATTATCTGTTATTTTATTTAAAATGTGTATAAAGTTATTATCATCTTTACCAAATGGATCATTTGGATCATCTCCACTATACCACCAAGACGGAAGTTCTGGAGGTTGAAATACTCCAGGTCTTTCATCAGGTATTTCAGGATCATCAAGAGGGGGAGGAGGAGGTCTATCTCCTGCGGCAGCTTTAGCATCTGCGGCAGCTTTAGCATCTGCGGCAGCTTTAGCATCTGCGGCAGCTTTA
>MDSZ01217534.1_pt1 | contig 13193 bp, 14 predicted proteins | sample 811201 | NCBI WGS metagenome assembly MDSZ01 (sample SAMN05326647, study PRJNA326480) | marine metagenome | isolation source: seawater | place: Indian Ocean: North | collected 2010
AAATTTTTCATAAAAATCTCCTCATTTATTATCACTAAATACTAAATCAAATTTATATTAATTGAAACTTTAATTACTTATAATCAATTTATGAAAATATACTCATTAATCTTTGTAGCATTTGCGTCCTGCAACCTATCAGCAGACCTCAAGATTAGTCTTGATCAACAAATTGAAGAATTAATGCCTAAAGTAATTGAGTGGCGTCACGATATCCATCAATATCCTGAACTTGGCAACAGAGAATTTAGAACCTCAAAAAAAATTGAAGATCATTTGGTGTCTTTAGGCATTCCGGTTGAAACAAAAATCGCATATACAGGCCTAGTCGGCATTATTAGAGGAGGCAAGCCTGGACCAACCATAGCCTTAAGGGCCGATATGGATGCTTTGCCTGTAGAAGAGAAAACTGGACTACCATATGCTTCAAAGGTAAGAACTACCTATTTAGGAAATGATGTTGGTGTTATGCATGCTTGCGGTCACGATGCTCATGTTGCAATACTTATGGGCGTTGCAGAATTTCTAGCAAAGAATAAAGCTGACTTAAAGGGAGATGTCTTATTAATTTTCCAGCCTGCTGAAGAAGGTCCACCTGAGGATGAGGGCGGTGGAGCTAAAATGATGTTAGAGGAAGGCATATTTGATAAGTACAAACCTGAAGTTATTTTTGGTCTTCATGTCACAAATATCCCAAATGGAGTTTTGCTTGTTAAATCTGGACCGGCAATGGCAGCAGCCTCATCCTATAGAATTAAAATTAAAGGTGTTCAAGCTCATGGATCTACTCCTTGGTCCAGCATCGATCCGATCATGGCAACATCTCAATTAATAGAATCACTTAATACAATTGTTAGCAGAAGAATCAATATAATAAATAATCCAGCTGTTGTTTCAGTAGGAATGGTTGAATCAGGAACAAGAGCAAATATAATTCCAGAGGATTCAATGCTGATGGGGACTATAAGAACCTTTGACCCTGAGCTTAGAAAAGAAATCTATGATGAAATCGAACAAATAGCTGCAGGCGTGGCTTTAGGAACAGGAACAGAAATCACAGTAGAATTTGATGTAGGTGGATTTTTTCCAGTCACTTATAATGAGCCCTCGTTGGTTGAACTAATGAAGCCTTCATTTGAAACCGCATCACCAGGAAAGTTTATTGAGTCAGATATTCCTATTACAGGCGCAGAAGACTTTTCTTATTTCCAGGAAGAAATACCTGGAATATATTTTTTTCTAGGTGTTAATAAGCCTGGTGAAGGACTAAATGCAAAAACCTTTGGAGATAGTACTTCTGGGGTTGCAGGAAATCATTCGCCATACTTTATTGTTGATGATTCAGCGTTGGATAAGGGTGTAAGAGCTTTTGTGCACTTGGTTGATGACTACCCTAACAAATTTAAAAAACTTTAATTAAAGGAGAAAATTGTGGCAATACCAAAACACATAAAAGATAACATTTCTATGCCGGTGATAGGAGCACCCTTGTTTCTTATTTCTGTTCCTGACCTTGTAATAGCTCAATGCAAAGCAGGAATAATTGGTTCTTTCCCTGCTTTAAATGCGAGGCCTCAACATGTACTTGAAGAATGGATAATTAGAATTAAAACTGAATTAGCAGAATATAAAGAACAAAATCCTCATGCAAAGGTTGCACCATTTGCAGTAAACCAGATATGTCATGGATCAAACGATAGGTTGATGGATGACATGCAAACTTGTGTAAAACACGAAGTCCCAATTATTATCACATCTTTAAGACCTCCCTCAGAAGTAGTTGAAGCAGCGCATAGTTATGGTGGATTGGTATATCATGATGTTATCAGTGTCAGACATGCTCAAAAAGCAGCTGAGCAGGGAGTTGATGGATTAATATTAGTTTGTGCTGGTGCAGGTGGTCATGCTGGAGCATTGTCACCGTTTGCTTTGCTTAGAGAAGTCAAAGAATGGTTTGACGGAACAGTTATATTGTCCGGATCCATTGGAGATGGTCATTCGATTGCATCAGCATTAGCCTTAGGAGCAGATTTTGCATACATGGGAACTAGATTTATTGCAACAAAAGAAGCAAATGCTGATCAAGAATATAAAGAAATGTTAGTAAACAGCGCAGCATCTGACATAGTATATTCATCATTATTTACAGGAGTCTTAGGAAACTATTTAAAACCCTCCATAGCAAATGCAGGACTCGATCCAGATAACCTACCTGATGCAGATAAATCTACTATGAATTTTGGTTCTGGAGGAAATACAGACTCTAAAGCATGGAAAGATATTTGGGGCTCTGGTCAGGGCATAGGAGGAATTACTGATGCTCCTAGTGTTTCAGAATTAGTTGAGAGACTTAAAGCAGAATATTTAGAATCTGTAAAAGAATTACAAAATAAGGCAAATTTGTAGCTTTTTTGCATACTTAATTATATTATTCTCACATTGTTAACTATTATTATTGTGGGGATGAATAGTTTAATCATTTTATCAATTATCGTAACTTCAGTTACGTCACTAACGTTCTTGCTTTTTGCTTCTGGTAAAGGGCTTGAAGGAACTAAAGGCATAACGGACGAATACGTTACTGAGAGTGGGCTAAAGAAAACAGCTAGAAAAGACCGAACAGATTATCTAGTCTAGTCAATGCCCAAAAAAAATTTTAGAAAGCTTTTTCTTAAAGGCTGGAATAAGTTTTTTGGAAAAGAACAAGATATCAGCAAGCTTAGAACCCAAAGCTTATTTAGAGCAAAAAAAGGTATTATGAATGTAGGTACGCCTCATGATTGGGAAGATTATGAGAAATATAAAAAATCAGAAAAACAATCAAATTAAATAATATTATGAAAGTTGGTTTTATTGGTTTAGGCGTAATGGGATTTCCAATGGCCGGCCATCTGCAATCAAGCAGCCATGATCTTGTAGTTTTTAACAGGTCCGAACAAAGAGCTATTCAATGGACTCAATCTTTTGAGGGTAAGTCATTAAAAAAATTAGAAGATATTGCTGAATTTTCTGATGTAATTATTTTATGTATTGGCAAAGACGATGATGTAAGAAATGTAATAGGTGGAAAACAAGGCCTGATTAATAAACTCAAGGCAGGAACCATTATTGTTGACCATACTACTACTTCATCAGATCTCCCAATTGAAATGAATAATCTTCTTAATCCATTAGGCATACAATTCATAGATGCTCCAATATCTGGCGGGCAAGTTGGAGCAGAATCTGGGCAACTTTCTATAATGGCTGGAGGTGATAAGAAAGCATTCGCACAAATAGAAAAAGTTATAAATGCCTATGCGAAATTCACTAAATATATGGGCTCAAGTGGCAGCGGGCAACTGACAAAAATGGTAAACCAGATTTGTATAGCTGGCTTAATACAAGCTTTGGCAGAGGGAATAAACTTTTCAGAGCATGTTGGATTAAATAGTAAAGATGTTCTTGAAGTAATCTCAAAAGGAGCGGCACAATCATGGCAAATGGAAAATAGATGGGAATCAATGCTTGAAGATAAGTACGATCATGGCTTTGCAGTAGATTTGATGAAGAAGGATCTTGAAATTGTTATTAACAAAGCAAATGATTCTGATATCAATATAGAGATTACAAAGCTTATAAATAATTTTTATGCAGACATACAAAATATTGGTGGAGGCAGGTGGGATACCTCAAGCTTGCTTAAAAGGCTTCAACAAATAACTAAATAATTATTCTAGATGTATATACAAACACTCCAAAAGCAACCAAAGTCCAACCTGACATAGATTCCACAGTTCCAGGATCAACATTCATAGACTCCTCATACATAGAATAAAAACTATTAGGAAAAGCTACCAACCAAACGACGCCAAAAATATGGAAAATCATAACCAGGGCTACCATCCAATTAAATGGCTGATTCGTAAATACTATAAACGACGCAAGAATTATAAATATAAACTCAATTGTTAAAAGTTGATTTATATTCTTTCTTTCATATATGTAACGAAGAAAACCTATATCTTTTATATAGGAGAACAAAAAAAGAAACCCATAAATCATGTATAAGCTTGATAATAAAATTACCATGTAAAAACCCTCGCAAATTTTTAATTTTACATTATAAGCACAAGTTTCGTTTTGCAGATTAAGCTCAAAATATGTATATTAATATTACAGATTAATAAGGAATTAAATAATGGTAGGAATAGTCGACCAGGCATTATCACCTGAGAATGGTGAAGATCATTTAGAAATATCTTCATATCATCAAGCTTTAGCAGAATTTATTAAGAAAACAGATACCCCTATGACCATTGGCGTTCAAGGAGAATGGGGTAGTGGGAAAACATCATTATTAAATCAAATTTGGGCAAAGCTAGATAAAGAAAATAATGAAAGTGATGATGATGAAAACTTCCTTCAGATATGGGTAAACTCGTGGGAGCATTCTCTATTATGCACCCCAGAAGAATGCTTATTAAAAATAATAAATGAGATTATCAATGAATTGCTAGGAGCTGATGTTGACAAGAGCAAAAAAGATAAAGTTAAAGACGGTGTTCAAAATCTTATGAAAGGTGCTTTGAGAATTGGATCTTCTATAGCGGTTGGTTCAGCAGGCGAAGCTGTGGTTGATTCGTTTTTTTCAGAAAATGCAAATTCAATAAAAGAGTTAAGAGCTCAGCTGAAAAACTTAGTGCAAGAAATTAGGCAATTAGAAACAAATCCATATCAAAGGGTTGTTGTGTATGTCGATGACTTAGATAGAATTGAGCCTAGAGATGCTGTTAGCATACTAGAACTTCTAAAAAATATCTTTGACATCAAAGATTGTGTTTTTGTTTTGGCTATTGACTATCAAGTCGTTGTTAAAGGCCTTAAAGAAAAATTTGGAGATCAAACTCCTGAAAACGAATGGGAATTCAGATCATTCTTTGACAAAATTATTCAGCTTCCATTTAAGATGCCAATGGGTAATTATGATATTGGCAAATATGTAAAAAGTCTTTTGATAGATATTCAATACAATAAGGACCTAAATGAGGACCTAATTGAGTCATTAGTTACGTTATCGATAGGCACAAACCCAAGGTCAATTAAAAGATTAATCAACTCACTGAGTCTTATTAAAATTCTTAACGACACAAAGAATGATTCTGACGGTGAAGATAACAATTTGGATAACGATACTAGTTCTAGCGATCAAGAAAGTGTGATAAATAATGTCGATGTTGCTACTGTCATGTTAGCTATGGCCTGTCTGCAGATAGCTAATTCTGATTTATATGATATGTTAGTTGCTGAACCAGCTTTTACGTCATGGGATGAAAAGTTTGCTTTCAAGCTGACACAAGGAAAAGAAGAACTTGATAAATCATGGGAACAAAACTTTAAACAAGCCACTGAATCCGAATCAAAAGATTTTGACGAAAATTGGGAGAAATGTCTTTTTAGAGTTTGTTACGTTAATCCAAGACAGAGACCAAACGCAACAAAGTATTCAAAGTTCCTTAGTAACTTAAGAGAACAATACTGTACTGATAAAGATGGAGAAAATGAGTTCCAAAGATTAATTGAAATAGCATTAAAACAAACTGCCGTAACTTCAATTTCTGCAACAGATAAGCCAAATGTTAGACCTCCAAAAGGATCATTTAAACCTCATTTTAATGTTGGCTATGATGACTGGATTAATAGAGTAAAAGAAGATAATCCTAAATATAAAAACTTTCCAAATGAAGAAACAACGAATGCAATTAAGAAATTTATTGATAAGTATAAAAAAGATTTTAATGCAGTTGATTATGCGTCTGAGGCTAACAAAGATAAAACACATGAATATACGATCAAGTATGCGAGCTGGGTAACTTTTTACCACAATAAGAGAAAATTTCTTGGCATGGGAATAAAAAGAACTAAAAAGGGCGAATTTATTGCGATGGAAGTTTATAAAAATACCAAAGATAACATGGCTCCTTTGAGATTTACTAAAGCAAATATCTTTTTTGACCACGGTGGCAAAGTCGAAATAATAGATATTGAAAATAGAAAATTTAAAGGCAACCCATCCTATATAGAATGGATGCGTACAGACTTTGAACCAACAAAGACAAACGTTACAGATCCTTTTATAGATTTTCTTATTAAATATTCAATGGAAGGGCTCCAACAAAGAATAGAAAAAGATGAAAAATTTGTTTCTTACGACACGATGAAAACACATTTAAACAACTTTCAAAATAAAAAAAGGGATTCAGATGATTTCAAAAATGCTGTGAAAGTACTTCAAGATACTTACAATCCTGATAGATTAAAAGATATAGATCTTTAGGGTGTAGGGCGCCTTTTTTCTAGAAAGAGTAATTGAAACTTGTAATAAAAGCTTGGTCTGACTCATCTGCAAAATCAGGAGGATCGCTGTCGTAAGATTCGCTTAATTTAAATTTAATACTAAATTTTTCTGAGATATCAATTCTATAAGAAGCAGAAATAGAATATTTATAGTCATCACTCATCTCATCAATAGATGGCTGGACAAAGGTTGTTAGTGATAAAGATGTATCATTTTCAAAATCCAACTTTTTAAAAAGATAAATATTAATTCTATTTGTTTTTTTTGTTATACCGCTTAAGCTTTTTTCATTTTCATTAAGCAAGCTTAGACCCAGTTTAAGTATTTTTAAATCAGAAAAACGTAATCCTAATCCATATATTTCTCTTTTATTATATCTTTGGAATGGATTCTCACTATTCTGAAAATATGTCTCAAATTCATAAGGTTTATTATCTTTTTTCCAAAGAATCCTTGCATGCATAAAGCTAGATTCATCTTCGATTAAATCATCTTTCGTTCTTTCTGATTTTTCATAGACAAACAATTTTTCAGAATTTAAATTATTGTTAACAAAAGAAAGACTTAGATCTATGTCATCTCGATTTTCATTTCCTCTTGAGCCAGATATTGCAAAACTTAAATCCTTGAAGCTACCAACTTCTCCAGATTTTCTTATGTCTTCAATGTCAACAATTGGTGCTGCAAACATATGGCTTGTTAGGAGAATTGGGAAAAGTGTTTTTAAAGTAAATTTGCTCAAAATCTTATGAAGATAGAAATTTTATTTTAATTTTTCAACAATATCTTTAGTTTGCTCATCGAGATTATTTTGAATACTTTCTACGAGCAGAGACGCAACAAATGACATTTCAGCAAGAGGCTCAATAGCATTTGAAGTGTGACTAACCGCCTCAGACAAGTATCCTAAACCTTCTGCAATATACTCCATCTTTTTATCTGCATCTCTTTCTCTTCTTGCGCGATCAAATTGTCTTTTAGCATCATTAGATTTTCTACTAGCTCTGCTTGATTCAGAAATAGCTTTCTTTTTGAAGCTGTTTGCAGCTACAGCTCTTATAGCCCATCTAAGCATGTTATATAGTCCTCTTAATTACTAAAATGAGCCTTTTGTACTATTTTTATTAGATGTTTCATAAACTAATATATCAGCTCTATTTTTATTATTTTCCCAATAGATTTTTTTATCTGCTTGATACTTATTATCTTCAAAATACCAAGTAGCATCATCTTTGGCTTGATACTTATTTTTAGTCACATAATAATGCATGTCTGCTTGATGCTTATTTTTAATTTTACATGCCTTAATATCTGCTCTACTCTTATTATCTTCTATATATATTTTTGCCATATTTTCTTTCACACAACAATTATCTATAAATAAAATATAGTTTTTTTCAATACATATTGCAAACCAAGCTATACTTTTTATGTGAAAAGAAATAAAACACCAACTACTAAAGATGAGTATCTCTTAAGAAATATTTCAAAGATTCGCCGTAAAGATTGGGAACTGTTTGTTATTACTAGAATTTTGCATAATTTAAAGGATCCGAATATTGAATATGTTTGCCAACAATATATTAATCCAAAAAATTCAAAGAAATACTACCTTGCAGATATCTGCTTCCCTTCTCTAGAGTTATATTATGAAATTAATGAACAACAGCATGGTGAAAGAGAGCATGCCGATGCAGATAAAATCAGACAAAAAGAAATTTTAGAAGCTACCCACTGGATTAAAAAGAGTGTCGATGTCTATGAATGTGACGAAAACGATAATCGAAAAGATAAACCCATAAGTGAAGTTGAGAAAGAAGTTGATGAATTCATAAATTTCATAAGAAATAGAAAAAAATATATTGAAAAGAGAGACAATAAAAAGATTTTATGGAATTTTGAAGATAAATATGATCCTCAAGTCCATATCAAAAAAGGTTCTATAAATGTTGAAGACAATGTTGTTTTTCGATATCACAGGCAGGCACTTAAGCTTTTTGGATATAAAAGCGAGAATCACTTTCAGCCAGCTTGGTGGGAAATTAAAGGAACAGATAAAGCAGTTTGGTTTCCAAAGCTTTATCCAAACAAAGAGTGGCAGAATTCTATCACTGCAGATGGTTCAACGATTACTCAACAAAAAATAATTGATGGTAAAAAAATTAAAGTTACAGATACTGATAGCACTAAAAGAATAGTTTTTGCACACTACAAAAATATTTTAGGCGAAACAGTATATAAATTTTATGGGATGTATGAAGTAGATTGGAAAAAAACTAATGAATATAAGCAAATATTTAAAAGAATAACTCCAGAGTTAGATTTAAATAAAATTGGGTCCTAATATGATATCTAATTAAAGATCTCCATCTTTTCGAACCTCGCTTCTTTTTACTTCAAATTTTTCACCATATCTTGCTGCAAGCTTTTCTTGGTTTTCATTAATAACTTCATATGGATCTAAGTTCAAAGCAGCACATGCAGTTACCCAATACCACATGATATCTCCAAGCTCTCTTTTCATATGAAAAATATTATCTTCATTGGGTGGCTTACCTTGTAAAAACATTTTTTTTACAATTTCAACAAATTCGCCAGTTTCACTTCCCAAGCCTAATGCAGCAGTTAATAAACGTGGAGTTTTAATTGATGAACTACTTTCAATATCATCAAAACTATTTTTTAATTCATCTAGATTAATGCTCGGGTCGCTGGTTACTTTTGTAACAAAATCGGTATAGGTACTAAAAAATTTTTTTATTTCATCGCTCATTCACTTCCTCCTTAATTTTAATTATCAATTTTTAATGATCTTTGGCTATCAGCAATATTATATAAATGATCTTGAGCTTCTGGTTTTAGCTGCGCAACACCCATTGTTAGAACATCAATTACTGCAGTATAGGCAATTCTTGAGGTAACCGGCTTGGATATTCTATTATTTGTTCCAACATTAATAGTTAAAGGAAAGTCACAGATATTTGCAAGGGGAGTTTCACCTGGCATTATGCCAATTACTTTTGCTCCATTCTTTCTAACTATTTTTACACTTTCAATAAGTGCTGTTGTTGTTCCTGATTGAGAAATTGCTACAACTACATCGTTTTTTTCAAGAGAGTTTGCTGACATAAACTGTAGATGAGGATCTGAAATGTATGATGAAGGTATCTTCAACCTAAAGAATTTATGTTGTCCATCCATTGCAACTGGCGCAGATCCTCCAAAAGCATAAAATTCTACTCTGTTTGCATTCACAAGAGTCTCAATGGCATTTTCCAAGATATCTTGATCAATTTGCGATCTAACATTTAGGATTTCACTAATACTAGTATCAAAAACTTTTTCGCAGAGCTCATGAATAGAATCATCTTCATTTATTTCATACATAACAAAATAGTCATCTGCAGCAAGCTGTTGAGATAAATTTATTTTTAAATCTTGAAACCCAGTAAATCCGATAGCTTTACAAAATCTAATTAGTGTTGGTTCACTTATTCCCATAGCTTCTGAAGCTTCAGCCGTTTTCATAGTAATTACAGATTTTGGATCATTTAAAATAAACTCTCCAACCTTTTGTTCAGACTTTCTTAAATCAGATAAGGAATTCTTAATTTGTCTCAATAATTTTGTTGACATAGGGTTAGAATATCTAACTTAAACAAAAAAATGAATCCCTAAATGGACGTATCTCACATTTTAGACAACCTTAATGATGATCAGAGGAAAGCTGTTACATCTGAAAAGCAGCATCTGTTAGTTTTGGCTGGAGCTGGCTCAGGAAAGACAAGAGTTTTGGTTCATAAAATTGCATGGGAGGTTGAGGCTCTTGGAAGAAATCCATCTTCAATAATGGCAGTAACATTTACAAATAAGGCAGCAAATGAAATGCGTTCTAGAATAGAATCACTTCTTCAATCTCCAATTCTAGATTCCTGGGTAGGGACATTTCATGGACTTTCACATAAGCTGCTTAAAAGGTTTCATAAAGAGGCCGAGCTATCAAGTGGATTCACAATCTTAGACTCCGATGATCAACTAAGAATTATTAAAAGAATTTCTAAAGAATTAAGTTTGGATGAAGCAACTTGGCCAGCTAGACAAAGTCAATGGCAGATAAACAAGTGGAAAGACGATGGCAATAGAAGCAAAGACATTAATTGCAAAGAAGATTTTTATACTGAAACGGTTAATAAAATTTATAAAGAATATGAAGAGACATGCAAAAGGGATCATTTAGTTGACTTTGGTGAATTATTATTGAAATCATATGAAGTGCTATCAACCTCTAAATCTGTTAAAACTTTCTTTCAAACAAGATTTAAATCAATACTTATTGATGAATTCCAAGATACCAATACCATTCAATATAAATGGCTTCTGGAAATAGCCTCTAAAGAAACCAATGTTACTGCTGTTGGAGATGATGATCAGTCAATTTATGGATGGAGAGGTGCAAAGGTTGAACATGTAAATTCATTTTCAGATGATTACAAAGGGACTGAGATAGTTAGATTAGAACAAAATTACAGGTCTACAAATATCATACTAAATGCTGCAAATGCTCTTATAGATAATAATAAAGATAGACTTGGTAAAAACCTTTGGACTGAAAAGCTTGAGGGAGAGAGGATAGTTCTTTATCAAGCATATAACGAGCAAGATGAGGCAAGGTTTGTTGCTGATATTCTTAAAGATTGGATGAATAAGGGTGGCGCTTATGAGGAAGCTGCAGTTCTATATAGATCAAATGCACAGTCAAGAGCTATTGAAGAAGCATTATTAAGAGTAAGTATTCCATATAGAATTTATGGTGGATTAAGGTTCTATGAGAGGCTAGAAATAAAAAATGCCATAGCATATTTAAGAATCGTCTTTAACCATAACGATAATCCATCATTTGAAAGATCCATTTCAAATCCAACAAGGGGTGTGGGCGAGAAGACTCTTGCAAAAATAAGACAAGCAGCAAAAAAATACAAAATCTCTTATATAAAAGCATCAGCTAAATTGATTGATGAAGGATCAATATCTGGAAGAGGTGGCGCAGGCCTTAAGGACTATCTTGAATTTATTGCTGGCTGCAAAGGATTCATTGAGGACAATACGTTGTCTGATTTAATGGAGCTTATTATCAAAGAAACAGGATTATATGCATATCATGCTAAAGAAGCTGGAGAGAAAGGCAAGACCAGAATAGAAAACCTTGAAGAGCTTATAACAGCAACAAAAAATTTTGAACAGAGTATTAAAGATGATAGAACAAATATAGAAATTGCTGAAAACTATCTCGATATTATTTCTCTTGATTCTGGAGATAGGCAAGCTTCAGAGCACGATGATGCAGCTCAGTTAATGACAATGCATTCTGCAAAAGGTTTAGAGTTTAAGCTAGTACTCCTAACCGGCTTGGAGGAGAGTCTCTTTCCACATGGAAGATCTATGGAAAGTGCCTCTCAATTAGAAGAAGAGAGGAGACTTTGTTATGTAGCTATTACTAGAGCCATGGAAAGGCTATATATTACTCATGCTGAATCGAGGCGCTTGCATGGAACAGATACTTTTAATCCGCCTTCAAGATTCCTAAGAGAAATACCCAAAGAGCTTATAGATGAAATAAGACCTAGAGCGCAAACCAATATTCCTTATAATAGAAAAGACTTTAACGAAACTAAGATAGAGTTTGAGGAGGAAATAGGAATTGCATTAGGCCAGAAAGTTATTCATAAAAAATTTGGTGAAGGAATTGTTCTTAATTACGAGGGTTCCGGTGAGTCAGCAAGAGTACAAGTTAATTTTGATGCTGCAGGAACAAAATGGTTGGTCATGGCTTATGCAAATCTAGAAAAAATATAATGAAAATTCTTATTTATATATTTACAGTCTTAACTTTAGTGAGTTGTTCAAATGATCAAAGTGTCTCCGGTGAACAGGTTTTAGTAAAAGATCAAGAATACAATTGGCGTTTAGTTACATCATGGCCTAAAAATTATCCTGGCTTAGGTATGGCACCTGAAAGGATTGCAGATCTTGTTGAAGAAATGAGTAATGGACAGATGAAAATAACTGTTTTCGGTGCTGAAGAACAAGTTCCGGCATTCGGAGTTTTTGATGCTGTATCTAGTGGCTCTCACCAAATGGGACATAGCGGTGGTTATTTTTGGAAAGGCAAAGTTCCAGCTGCGCAGTTTTTTACAAGCGTCCCTTTTGGATTAACTGCAGATGAAATTAATGCATGGGTGAATAGAGGTGGAGGGTTAGAGCTATGGAGAGAAATTTATGCTCCATTTAATATTTACCCTATTCCAGCTGGAAATACTGGAACTCAAATGTTTGGCTGGTTTAATAAAGAAATTAATTCGCTTGAAGACATAAAAGGCCTCAAAATGAGAATTCCTGGTATTGGTGGTGAAGTACTAAAAGAGGCAGGAGGAATCCCAGTCACACTTCCTGGTGGAGAGTTATTTACAGCCCTTCAAACAGGCGTAATAGATGCTACAGAATGGGTTGGTCCATACAATGATTTAACATTTGGTTTTCATCAAGCTGCTAAATACTATTATTATCCTGGCTGGCACGAACCAGGCCCAATGCTTGAATTATTAATCAACAAAGATGCATGGGATTCATTACCAAAACACCTTCAAGTAATTATTGAAACAGCATCAAAAGCTGTAAATCAAGATATGCTTGATGAATACTTAGCAAAAAACAATCAAGCACTTACAGAATTAGTTGAAGTTCATGGTGTTGAACTCAGAAAGCTGCCAGATGATGTAATTGAAGAATTCAGAAAAATTTCTAATAGAATTCTTGAAGATTTAGCCAGTGAAGACGAAACCATTGCAAAAGTTTATAG
>MDSZ01122847.1_pt1 | contig 13192 bp, 9 predicted proteins | sample 811201 | NCBI WGS metagenome assembly MDSZ01 (sample SAMN05326647, study PRJNA326480) | marine metagenome | isolation source: seawater | place: Indian Ocean: North | collected 2010
AACATATGGACATACTAAAACATCTCCAGCTGGCGTTATGTATAGTCTATTTACCGTATTACAACCTAATACTCCTTCTCTTTCTTTATCAAATGGATTCCAGAGGTTTCTGAGTATATTTTTATATTTTTTTCTCATCTCTATAAGATATTTTTTATCATCCTCATCAACCATTATTTCAGTCATTTTTGCCCACATACCTCCTGGGGTTGCAACATTTAATAAAGTTGTATATTTTTTTTGTTTTGAATAATCTAATAAGAGTTTAACATCTTCCGATTGAGCATTGTAGCGACCTACTGTGATATTTAAATATGGCGAAATACCAACTTTTTGGACCATTTCCAAAGCTTTGATAGCTCTTTCCCAAGACCCTTTTCTTCCTCTAAATCTGTCATGAGTTTCTGCCTCCATGCTGTCAATACTAACTGATACCCTATTTACACCATGGTCAGCTAAAGTCTGAGCAATTTCTTCCGTCATATACCAACCATTTGTGGTCAAATAAACATAAAAACGTTCGGTTTTCATTGCTTTTAAAGTGTCAAACAGTAGCTGTGGCCTAGAAAGTAACTCTCCTCCTTGTAAATCCCACTCAAAAATACCTAATTCATGAGCCTCGTTAGCAACCCTTTCTACAACTTCTAAAGGTAAGGTCTCTTTTACATTTTCTCCCTTCGAAGAGTTTGTAAAGCAGTGTTCGCATCTTAAATTACAAGCATTATTAAGGTTTAGATCAATTCCCCTTTGTTTAGTTCCTATTTTACCATCGTTGTTTTTTACATAATTGTGAAAACTTTTAAATTTTTCTACAACAAGAGGTTTGTTAATTAATGACAAATTTTATTCCTTTCTATAAATCAATATTATATTTTTTTAGTATTTCTTTGCCTTTTTCATATGAACTAAAATCAACTATATCATCAGTTTCTAAAGATATATCAAAAGCATCTTCTAGTGCAGACATTAAACTCATGTGACCAATTGAATCCCATTCCTCTATTTCATTAAATTTCAGTCCATCTACGTTAGTATCTGGGTTAATATCTAACCCTTCAATAAAAGCTTTATTATATTTTTCTAATTTCATGTAATTCTTATATCATAAAACTAATATTAAACAATATCTTAAAATTTAAAAGAATTATTAATAAACTTAGCTCTTTAATAACCATAAAGTTTTCTTTTTCACTATATATAAAATCCATAATTAACATTATTCTTGTAAAAAAAATCTTATCCACTATCCGATAGTCATACTTTTTAACTTTAAAGCATTTATCAAACTTGCTTTAGTAACATATTAACGCTTGATAATTTAATGTTTCATAATTTTAATTCTTTCTATGTCATCAAACCTATTAGCTGATCAGATTAACAGTTTTAACTATATAGATTTACAATAACGTAGTAAGTAAACAAATTTACTACTTATTTAAACTAACTCATAAAGCGCTATGCTAGCTGCTTGAACAACATTTAAACTGTCTAAATCATGTTTTTTAGTAGGAATTCTGTATAATACGTCACAATTTTCTCTGACCAATTTTCTTAGACCCACATTTTCAGAGCCAAGAATAAGTGCATTTTTATCAAATTTTTGTTGCTTTTCTTTTATATCAATACAATTATCAAATTTTTTTGATTCTAATCCTATTATCCACCAGTTTTTCTTTTTGAGATAGTTAATTGTATTAACTAGATTTTTAATTTTATAAATTTTTATTTTATCTAAAGCACCAGATGCAATACTAGCTACGTAACCATTTTCCTCTGTCATATATCGTTCGGGAATTACAATGTTAGATACACCGAATGCATATGAAACTCTTAGTAAAGAGCCTAAATTACTGGGGTCATTTAATTGATCAATTATTAAAATAAACTTTTCTTTATTTAAACTTTCTTTATGCAAATTATTTGTTTCTAAATTAATTCTTTCTACTAATAAAGCCACTCCTTGATACTTAGCCAATTTACCAATTTTTTTTATGATTTCTGGCTTATTAGTAACTTTAAATTTTATTTTTTTATTAAAAATATTATTTTTTTCTAAGAATATTCTATAAAAACTTTCAGAACTTTTCTCAACTAGCATCTCTTTCACTTTTCTTTTTGGGTTTTGTAGCGCTGTCTCAATTGAATGTTTGCTATACATCCAATAGTAAGCAATATTTTTTTTCATTTCTAGTTTCAACCTATCTAATCAAATGTATTTTAGGTCTTATAAATAATGCATACACCTATGATTAAACTATTATTTATTCTAAACCTTCTATAGTTCTTATAACTTTACTGATACCATTGCCAAGCTCAACTAAATTTTTAAATTCACTTGGTAAAAGACTTAATGCATGGTCCCTAATTGTGGTATCAGACTTATCTAAAGTAAAATGCTTTTCCACGATAGTTGCTCCTCTTGCAATTGCTAATAAAGCTACCTCTAGGCCTATACAATGATCACTAATACCTTCAAAAGTGCTACGATCAAATTTTAATGGAAATCCTTTTAAGTCCCATACTGCTGTTGGATATAAAGATTTACACCACAAATATCTTACATTATTAAATTCAGTAAAAGGTTTGTTTTTATTGTCCCACCTTCCTAGCGATAAAAAGGTTTCTTTACCTTCAGACAAAATTTTTTGAACCAACTCTGGGTTTTCTACTACAGTTCTTGATGCAATTTTATACCTTTTAAGGTTAAACTTTTTGATCTGCTCATAAGCTCTATCCTTAATTATAGAAAACATAGGCTCTATGGAATAATATTCACAAAGTTTTAAAATTAATTCAATAGTCTCATCATTTATATTATTAATTTCTTCAGGACCATCTCTCCAACCTAGCTGAAACTTGGCAATATTTGCCTTACTCTGTGCTGCTTGTTTAATAAGTTCATGTAATAAACCAAAATTTCCATTATGGTTCATTCCTATTTCAGCTATAAAAATTATACTCATAATTTTAATCTACTTAATATGATTTAAAATGTCTTGCAAAATAATTTCTTCCTTAATTGTAATTCTTTTTTCTTGATATTTTCTTCTATTGCTAAGCATTATTTTCTCAACCATATTTTCTAATTTTTTTTTATTAGTAATATCAAAGATTTTTAATTTTTCATTATATTTATTATTTTTAATTTCTTCTTTTATAGAAGCTAGGCTAAGCTTTGGATGATATCTTAAACAAACTTTATTGTAGTAAATAGCTTTTGGGTCCATTAAACTAATACCATATTTAATTATAAATTTACTATATTTTATTAAAAAAGTTGAATTAGTATAACTAATTAATAAATTCTTATGCTTTGATTTTTTTATTATATTTCTAACTTGCTCTAAGTCACTGGTAGGATGTGGCCTAAATATAATTAATATATTTTTATCTATCCTACTTATTGAGTTCACTAAAAACAAAATAGTTTTAGTATAGTTTACATCTACATAACCATTCGGGGTTTGCATTTTTCTTCTAAGAATTGCTAATGGAAAAAATATATAGTTACTTTTTTTTAAAAAACTTACTTCTTCTTTATTACTATTTTCTAATGACGTAATCCATGTGGGCCAATTGTATAATTTATGCCCTATATCAAAGATCTTATATTTTTTATATATTTCAGGAGAAAGTTTTTTAATTTCATTTTCTGGATAGCTTGATATCAAAGTATTAGAATTATACTCAATGACCTTCTTAAAGGGCATAAAATCTTTTCTTACACTTAAAACTCTAATAATTTCACTTTTAAACATCTCTAGATCATATGGATATATTAATAAAGATATTCTTTTCCCTTTTAAAATAAGTTTATTAAAATTTAATATCCATTCAATAAATGGTAACTTTTCATTTCCAAAAATGATTGATTTTTTGAAAAGTAAGGGAAATAAAACTAAATTCCTATGTAAAACAGATAATAGGCCAAGCAATGAATACCAAAGTCCTTTTCTTTTTCCATATATAAACTTGTGGTCTAAATCGAAAGTAGAATAAAAAAACTTTATTTTGCCTAGTGATTTTAAGGCCAAGTATATATCCTTATTTTTTTTAACTTCATCATAATCAAGTTTGGTAGGATAGATAATAAGAAATTTTCTATTAGTATGTTTTATCAATGCTGAAAAAAATGGCATAAAATTTTCAGTCTGGAACAATTTTCCTTTAATTAATAAAACTATCATAGTAAAATCTGCAATTATCTATATTATAAGTGAAAATTATACTACATAATTAAATAAGCATATCAATAATTTTTAAGTTACATGTTTCTAAATTTAAAATAAAAATTATTATATTGACTAAATAATAAATTGTTTGAATTATAAGCATTAAATTAGTTTAACTAAATATAAAAAATTTAATCATGATAGGTAAAAAAGCACATTCACTAGCTAAAGAACTCTGGCCAATAAATAGAAGTCTTACTGGAGAAGGAGTAAGAAATACATTAAAAATTATTAAAAAGAAAATACCCGAACTACAAATTCACTCAGTAAAGACAGGAAAGCAAGTTTTTGATTGGACAGTCCCTAAAGAATGGCATGTCACGGAGGCATGGATTAAATCACCTAACGGAAAAAAAATATGTGATTTTAAAAATAATAATTTACATTTAGTAGGATATAGTTGCCCTGTTCATTTAAAATTAAGTAAAGAAGAATTAATAAAAAAAATATATACTATACCAAAAATGCCTAATGCTATACCTTATATGACTACATATTATAAAAAGGATTGGGGCTTTTGCTTAACTGAAAACCAAAAAAAAACATTACCTAAGGGTTTATATGAAGTCTGTATCAAATCTAAATTATTTAAAGGTGTTTTAAATTACGGAGAATTATTAATAAAAGGTTCCTCTGATAAAGAGATTTTCTTATCTACTTATATTTGTCATCCTTCAATGGCCAACGATCAATTGTCTGGAATTTGTGTAACAACATTTTTAGCTGATTGGATTAAAAGAAAAAAAAATAAAAAATATAGCTTTAGAATAGTTTTTATACCTGAAACTATAGGTTCTATAGTCTATTTAAGCAAAAACCTTAATTATATGAAAAAAAAAATAATCGCAGGTTTTAATATAGCATGTGTAGGGGATGAAAAAAATTATTCTTATTTGCCAAGCAGAAGTGGAGACACTTTAAGCGATAAAATAGCACAGCACGTATTAAAAAATATTGATAAAAATTATGTTAAATTTAATTGGTCAGATAGGGGAAGTGATGAGAGGCAATATTGTGCTCCTAATGTTGATTTACCGGTAGCCTCTATAATGAGAACGAAATATGGCTTTTATAAAGAATATCATACTTCATTAGATAATTTAGATAAAGTTGTAACAGAGAAGGGCCTAGAAGGAGGATATGAGGTACTAAGGTTAGCAATAGAAGCTATAGAAAATAATTTTTACCCTGAAACAAATATTTTAGGTGAGCCTCAAATGGGGAAAAGAGATTTGTTTCCAAAAACAGAAAAAAAATATCATAAAGATAAAACTTCCACTAAATCTGGAAGAAGAAATTTTCTCTCCCTTAAACATCAAAATGACTTTTATCACCTTATGATGAACACAATAAGCTGGTCTGATGGTAAACACTCATTGTTAGAAATTGCAGAAAAATGTGTAGTTCCCATATGGACCCTTTATCCAATAATTGAAGTGCTAAAAAAAAATAAAATAATCAAGATTAATAGAGTAATAAAAAAAAATAACAATTAATTTTTAAGGCAATTTTTATTATTCAACTGTTTTAGTTTTTTAAAAATATATTATTCATTTTAGTAGACTAATATTTAAAAAAGCTTAATATAAAAAATCATTAAGGTTTTATTCAAATTATAAATAGTAATTAATGTGATTATTTTAGCTATATCAGACAGTCATGAATCTCATGCTTGTATTTTAATAAACGGAAAAATAGTATCTGCTATAGCTGAGGAAAGACTGAGTAGGCTTAAAACAGATAGTGGGTATCCTTATAGATCAATTGAAAAAGTAATAGTAGAAGCAGGAATTAAAAAAAATGAGATTGACCTTGTTGTACTAGCTGGCGAAAAAGCAGGGCTTTTTCATACATTGTTAAAGCCCTCAGCCCAATTTAGCATTCAAGATTGGATTTATCAAAATGAAAAGTATTGGAAACCTAAATTAATAGAAGGAAAATCTTTGAACTTTGTAGATGACTTTAATCTATTTAAAAATAAAATACCTAATATAAAAAAAAATCCTTATTATGAACTTGTCAGTGAAGTAAAAAAATATCCAAAAAAAAATCCTTTTAAAATATTACAAGAGATAAGAAAAAAAGTTATTTCAAAGCAATTAGGAATAAGTTCTGAAAAAATTATCTTTATAAGACACGAAGAATGTCATCAATACTATGGTTACTACTCTCAGGCATCTTTTAAAAGTAATGCTTTAATTTTTACAATTGAGGGTGGAGGAGATGATAGTTCTGCAACTATTTCATTAGCAAAAAAAGGAAAAATACAAGAAAAATACAAAACTAATAAAGCGAGCTTAGGTAGGTTATATAGATATATAACATTATTGCTAGGTATGAAACCTACACAGCACGAATATAAAGTAATGGGTCTAGCTCCTTATGGAAGTAAATTTCATGGTGAAGTGAGTTTAAATCACTTTAGAAAGTACGACAAAGTTGTCAAAGACAAAATAATTAATCAAAAAAATTTTAAAGATGTATATTATTCATCACAAAAAGCTCTTGAGGGTCAACGTTTTGATGGTATTGCTTGGGGATTACAAAACTATCTTGAAGAAGTTTTAGTAAAATGGGTAGAAAACAACATTAAAAAATATAAAATAAAAGATGTTATATTATCTGGGGGCGTTGCTCAAAATATTAAAGCTATGCAAGCTTTAATAAATAGTAAAAATATAAACTCTGTATGGGCTGGCCCTATTTCTGGTGATGGTTCTCTTGCTATAGGAGCAGCCTGGGCAGCTTGTAACAAATTTTCAAAAGATAAAATACAAGGATTATCCAATATTTATTTAGGATCAAAAATGAAAGAGGAAGATATCAGCCTAGAATTAAATAAATATAAAAAAAAATATAAAGTAATAAACAATTACAATGCAAAGGATGTTGCTAAATGGATAAGTGAAGGAAATATAATTGCAAGATGTGAAGGTAGAATGGAATTTGGTCAGCGTGCACTAGGCAATAGGTCTATATTAGCAGACCCCAGGAAGCCAGAAACTGTGGAAAGAATTAATAAAAAAATAAAATATAGAGATTTTTGGATGCCCTTTACACCAACTATATGTTATGAGGATTGTAAAAAGTATTTAAAAAATAAAAAAAATATTTATTCTCCATTTATGACCATGGCTTATGATCTGCAAAAAGGCTTAGCGGAACAACTTCCTGCAGTGATTCATCCCGCTGACAAAACTTGTAGACCTCAAATGCTTAAAGAAAATGATAATTATGAATACTATAAAATTATTAAGGAGTTTGAAAAAATTTCAAAACATCCTGTTTTATTGAATACATCATATAACTTACATGGTGAAGCAATTGTAGAAACCCCTGCTCAAGCTTTGGATACTTTTAAAAAGTCTGATATAGATATTTTGCTCTTGGGGGGTAAAGCTATTATTAGAAATATTAATTCATTAAAAAAATAAAAATGTGTGGTATTGCTGGAATAATAGGGCAGGTTAATGATAATAATTATATTTTGATTAAAAATATGATCTCTAGCCTATATCATAGGGGACCTGATAAAATGAAAGTATTAGAAACTTCAGATTCATTGTTAGCTTTTTCAAGACTTAAAATAATAGATTTTGATGATAGATCTATGCAACCAATGATAAGTGATGATAAAAAACATATATTATTGTTTAACGGTGAAATTTATAATTATAAAGAATTAAAAAAAAATATAGGGAAAAAATATCAATTCAAAACCTCATCTGACACAGAAGTTTTATTGGCCATGCTAAAAATACATGGTATGTCTGCTTTAAAATATCTAAATGGTATGTTTGCTTTTTGTTACTATAATGTAATTGAAAATTCATATGTCTTAGCTAGAGACAGGTTTGGTCAAAAACCTCTTTATTATAGCATTAGCAAAAACTCTTTTTATTTTGCTAGTGAAATAAAAAGTTTAATTAGTTCCAATATTGATGTCTCAGCCGATTTTACTAGTATTAGTGAATATCTGCATAAAGGCGATTTAGATTTTACTAAACATACTTGGTTTAATAATATTAAACAAATTGAAGCAGGACAATATATAAAGATAAAAAGTAATAAAATTATAAATACTGTTAATTGGTATAATCTAGAAAAAATTAAATCAATTGATATGCCCAAAAATTTAGATGAAAAAAATGAATTTATCAATCAAACCTTTTTAAAAGTTTGTGATGAACACCTTAATGCAGATACTAAAATAGGTGTTAAGTTATCGGGTGGATTAGACTCATCTACAATGCTTGCATCCATGGAAAAAAATAAGAAATACTTAAGCAACCAATGTTTTTCTGTAGATTTTGGTTCTAGCTATTCAGAAAAAGAATGGATTACAGAAACAGCAAACTTTTTTAACAAAGACGTAATCATATCAAATTATAAAATTGAAAATTTTCTTAATGATTTTAATAAAATGATATTTACTCATGAAGGTCCTCTTGGAGGGTTAATGAATTGTGCTTTTGAAAAAGTATATCAAAGTGCTAATAAAAGTAATATTAGAGTATTACTAGATGGAACTGGTCTAGATGAGGCTTTTGGAGGTTATAGAATCCACCATATGCTTTTCTTATATAAAATGTATAAAAAAAAAGATACTAATTTTCAAAAATTTTTAAATGAATACTCAATGAAATGGAAGATTAAACAAGAAGAAGTAAAAACAGAATTACTCAAATTATCAAAAAATTCAAATTATGTGCAGGATGGATCATCATTTGATCAAAATAAATTCACTACTAAATATATTCAAGATTTAAGTAGAAGTAATTTTAGCACTAATTTAAATAATATTGATAGTATTCAAAAACATTTTATAGATTATATAGTACGCTCTAAAATTCCAAAAAATACTAGAATAAAAGACAGACAAAGTATGAGTTATTCTATTGAGTTAAGAATGCCTTTTTTAGATCAAAGAATTATTGAGTTAGGACTTTCCTTAAAAGAAGAAGAATACTTCGAAGGAGGCCTTACTAAAAATATTATTAGAAATATTATGAAGAATAAACTACCAGATAAGGTACGCTTAGATCAAAAAAGAAGTATTCAAGCTCCTCAAGGAGCATGGTTGAGACATCCAATTATTATAAAATATGTAAAAGATTTAATTTATTCGGATAGCTTTAAAAGTAGAGGTATTTTTAATTACAAAAAAGTCAAAAAAAACTATGAAGATTTTATAGAATTTGGAGCAAAAAATAGTTTTCATATTTGGCAATGGATTAATATAGAAGTATTTTTCAACACCTTTATTGATAAAAAGTTAAAAACAAGAAATGCTGATAAAATTGAATTTACTAAATTAAATAATTGTTAATATAACTTTTTTATAAGTCCTGCTTTTCTAAAACTTTCAATGTTTTCATAGGCTTCCCAGTAGTCAATTTCTAATAAATTAGCTATATCAATTATAGAGCTTTTTTTATCAAAGCTATTCATTAAGTGCCAATTTTTCCAATAGTCTAATTTGGCATCTATTTCTTTATAAAGCTGATGTTTTGATAAGTAAAATGGACCTTTAATTTTCTTGCATGGTATATAATTTGTTTCAATCATATTTATAATTTTTATAATATAATCATATGATTCAAGTAAACTTTTTTCAGATATAGCTTCAATATTATCATCAGAGGTATGATATTCAGGGTAAGGAAATCTCTGAAGTGAAATCATAGGAATGTCAAAATCACTATTCGCAAATACTAGTTCATCATTCATTACACCTTCTGAAAAATCAGTAGTCTTATCTTTACTAAAAATATATTTTACAATTTTATCTATTTGATGATTTCCTTTATGACTCAATTTACACATTAAGTCACTCTTATTACCAATAGACTCTAGAAAAATACCCATTTTAAAATTTTGAATGGAGGATTTCTTTTTCCATAACCAAACTATTGATCCTATCGTCTCTGTCGGCGCATAAAAAGTGTAGGTATAGTTTAATTTATTTTTGTTTGATAATTCCTGTATTATTTTTATCCATAAACAAACTCCTATGATGCCATCATCAGCTTGTCCAGGATGACAAAGGTCAGATAACAAAATTATTTTTTTTTTACTTTTACCCTTTATCGTAAACTCTGGTATTTCCATAACTCCATCAGAAAATCTTGTTTTAATATTAATATCATATATACCATCCTTTAATTTTTTAACTTTTTCATAAGGCATTGAAATAAGCCAATTTTTTTCATATGGATATCTATAAGCTAGCCTGCAATCATAAGCAAAAGTTTTTGGCTTTTTCTTATTAAAAACTATGTGTTTTTTTAAGTTATTAAGAGATATTTTGCCTTTAAAACTATCACAATATGGCTGAATTGCCATTACATGTTCTTTTCCATTAAAGATTTTTTTTCCATTAAATAAAATTTCAGCACTAATAAAATCCCATTTTTTTGGAACAATCCAATCCCAGCATTTAGTTCCTGATTTGATTTTAATTACATTAAAATTAAGATAATTTTTAAGTATATTTATTGCTTTTTTTGTATCATCTGTAATAGCATGTCTTCTTAGCAAATATAGTTTTTTAGCTAACGATATTACATCTTTAATATTTTTTAATTTTTTTCTTTTTTTAATCATAAATTTTTATAAACTCTTTTGCTGATAACAATCTAAACAAAATTTGTCCAAAAGTATTTGAAATATTTTTATTTTTTAAATAATCAACTAAAAAATTTTTATTATTTAAAATTTGTTTTTCCATAAGAATATTATCCTCAAATAAAAAATTTAAAAAGCTATCAGATTTAATGTCAAACAAATTATCCATAGAAACATTAAGAGAGTGCTTGTTCCTTGAGTTCAAAGCAGCAACTGGTGTTATATTCCTCATTGCATCTCTTAATAAGGCTTTGGCATAACCATTTTTAATTAAATATTTATTGGGAATACTATAGCATAACTCTAAAAATTTATGATCTAATAGTGGAGCCCTATTTTCAACAGAGTATTGCATTGAGTTTAAATCAATATCATGCAAGTTAAGTCGTACTCCTTGATTAAACAAGAAATTTAGCATTCTATTTCTAAGTATAGAATTAGAATATTTTTTCTCTTTGCTATATTCAAAACTATCTACATTTATAAAATTTGACAAAAAAGTTTTATCTAAGTAAAGATGATCTCTTTTATCAAAATTTGAAAAATATTCTTTATAATTTTTTAATTTAGGGTTATTCAAAACTGGTAAAATATATTTAAGAAAATTCTTTTCCTGACTTTTAAAACTATTATTATCTAGTCTTTCAACTAGATCAAAAATAAAATGCTCATAATAACCCGTCAAGGCTTCATCTCCGCCTGTTCCCATTAGAGAAACTTTAAATTGATTTTCTTTTACAAGACTAAATAATTTATTATTAAATAAAATAGCTGGAGAACTCAGAGGACTTGCTTGTAATTTTATTAAGTTACATATTTCTTGTTTAGGATTTTCAATTTTGTTCAAAATGTGGATATTTTCGAGTTTTAATTCTTTTGTAATACTCTGTATCATTCCATTTTCTGAATATGCATGATCATCACTAAAAACTGAAAAAGTTGTGATTTCTTTATTAAGTATATTTTTAATCGTACTTACTATCGAACTAGAATCTACTCCTCCACTCAAAAGCGCACAAACAGGAACATCACTTACCATTCTACTTTCGACAGATAAAATAAATTGATCTCTTACTTTTTGCGTAAGGTTTTCGTAACTATCATCTTCAGGCTTATATTGCAAATTCCAATACTTTTTTTTTATTTTTTCCATTTTAGAATTTAATTTTAAATAACTCGCAGGCTCAAGCTCTGTTATATTTTGAAAAAACGTTTCTCCAGTATTGAAAATACTAGTATATCCTTCAATTAAATAACTCCGTAATTGATTAAAGTTTATATTAATTTTTTTTTTTACTAATTTTATTAAAGTATTTACTTCCGAAGCAAAATAAAACCCATCATTAGCTGTAAAGTAATAAAATGGTTTTTCCCCTATTCTATCTCTACAAAATATTATTTCTTCGCTTATTTTATTGAAATATGCAAATGACCACATACCACTACAACTATTTATTTCGTTGATCCCAAAATAGTTGATTGTCTTTAATAAAACCTCAGTATCAGATAATCCATTAAATGGAATACCATTATTTTCTAATTTATTTTTTAATTTTTTGAAGTTATAAATTTCTCCATTAAATGCAAGAACTCCTTTTTCATCTTCCATTGGTTGATTAGACCTTGAGTGTAAATCTAAAATACTTAGTCTGGAATGAAAAAAATACAGATTTAAATTATTTTTAAGCTTCGTACTAAAATAACTTTGATAATCTGGACCTCTATGAATAAAGCTGGATAATAAATTTTCAATTTCTTTACGATCAAAAATATTATTTCCTATATATCCAGCAATACCGCACATGATTTATATAAGAGGAATCTTATTTTTAGAAAATTTAGGATTATTTTTTAACAAAATATATCTATTTTTAGCAAATATTTTTTTCCCACAGTTAAATAATTCTTTAAAGGATGTAGATAAAATTTTTCCATTTCCTAGTTTAATAATTTTGCCCGAGCCTTCATCAACTAAAATTTTTTTAAATTCACTTTGATCATGACTAATTTCATACTCCAAATATCTCACCGACATAGTAAATAGTCCATCTATTTTTTTTTTTTTATAATAAACATTTGACTCAAAAAGTTTAGTATATTGATAAGGTACTCCTAGCATATTCTCTAAAAAATGTATCGCACTCATACCACTTGGATATATTGCGTATCCTAGTGTTAAAATTTTACTATTAGCCTCTAGAAGTCTTCCCCATGGACTGTCATAACCATAACCATCAAAATGATTTCCTCCACATATTTTTTTTGCATTTTGTCCCACTGCTACTAAAGAGACAATTGGATGGAAAGATCTTATTGCATTTTTTTGTTCAAGG
>MDSZ01197185.1_pt1 | contig 13191 bp, 12 predicted proteins | sample 811201 | NCBI WGS metagenome assembly MDSZ01 (sample SAMN05326647, study PRJNA326480) | marine metagenome | isolation source: seawater | place: Indian Ocean: North | collected 2010
AAATATAATGAAGAAATATTTGATGCAACTCCTGAATTCTAGCAGTATTAGACGAGTTTATAATAACTTTATAATCAGCACTTTTTTTACATTTACCCCCGTTATTTCCCAAGAATGCGATCGTTTTAACTCTCATTTTTTTGCAAGTTTTTAAAACATGAATAATATTTTTACTATTACCTGATGTGGACAAAGCAATTAAAATATCACCAGGTGAGCCAAGGCCCTCTATTTGTCTTGAAAATACTTTTTCATATCCAAAATCATTAGAGATTGCTGTAATTGCAGATGTATCAACTGTTAAAGATATGGAATTTAATGGTCTTCTATTAATTTTAAATCTACCAATTAGCTCTGCTGACATGTGTTGACATTCGGCAGCACTCCCACCATTTCCTGCCCAAAAGACAGTTTTGTTATTCTTTAGAACTCTAATTACCAAATTTATAATGTTATTTATATCTACCAGGGAAGTCTGGTTTAAAATTTTTTTTTGACTTTCAATTATTTTTAAAAAAAAGTTTTTGTTATTTTTCATTAAAGGAGTATTCTTATATTGCTTTGATCTTATATTTCAATATAATTTTTTAAAAAGATATTATAATAATTCATTTTTTTTATTTATTTATGTAATCAAAATATTTTTATTTATTGATTTTAATGTTTCTAATATTTTTTTAGATATATGTGCAATATAAGTATAATTGTCAGCAATTGAGTCATCATTATTTTTTATAAAATATTTAATAAAGTTTTTTTCAGTTGTTTTCCATGCAAAAGGAAACGGAAATTTGTTTAAAATTTTTTTATTTTTATACAGCCTACAATTACCATCCTCATTGAAATCTAGAAAAAAAAATTTATTTCTACTTTTAATATAAACTTTAGGAAAAATTATATTTCTTTTAGTGCAAATACTAATTTTTGAATTAGAATTTTTTGCAATTATATTGCCAATAATTTCGTTATATGGTTTTCTTTTAGATTTAATTATCTTTTTAATTTTGGTTTTTAAATCAAATGACAAACCTGAATAACAACAAAATAAATCTAAAAAATGTAATAAATTGCTTAATAATTCACCTTCTTTTATATTAACCGTAATTAATGAATTTCTATCTAATTTCACGTAATTTTTAATTTCTAAATATATTTGATAACCCCAAGAATTTACTCTTATCTTCTTAATATTTTTTTTTTTAATAATTTTCTCAAACTCCTTATAATGCCCCTCTTTATTAAATAAAAATTTTTCTAAAATAAGATATTTAATAGAATTTTTATTAACTATTTTTTTGAATACTTTAAGTCTTTCTTCTGCTGATGTAGCAATTATTAGTAAATCATAATTCTTATTAATTGGATATTTGTTTTTAAAATTTATTTTTATATTTTTTTTTTTAGGTATGTCTTGTTGTTCCAATAAAAAATTGGACCTGTTATCGATGATATCTAATGTATATTTTCTTCTTGAAATTAGAAACGACTTTACGTGTGATTTCCCGATAGCCCCATATCCAACAATTAAAATTTTCATTAAAGTCAGCTTCTTTTATATTATAATACGACAAAAACCAAAAATAATTATAAAGTAAATAAAGGAGTGTTTTCTTATTCAATCTATTTGCTATATAAATTTAACTCTGTAAAAAATCATAAATGAAACAAATTTCAATAATTGGAACCTCGGAAATTGCTAAAGAACATATTAAAGCTATTTTAGCAAATAAGACTAAAATTTATAGCATATCTACAACTCGTAAAAATTCAAAGAAACTAAATTCTTTAAAAAAAAAATTTAGAATTCAGAAAATATTTAAGAATTGGAAAGAATGTGTCAGAGAAACATCCAAAAAAAACTGTTCTCTTCTAATTGCCTCAAGAACAATTGATACATTTAAAATTATTAATTATGCAAATAAATTTAAAATAAAAATTTTTGTAGAAAAACCATTAAGTGAAAATGTCGATCATTTTAATAAGTTGAAAAAAAATTTTAATAATATATTCGTGGGTTATAATAGATTATTTTATAATAATGTTATTTATCTAAAGAAAAGGCTTAAGAAAGTAGATAACGTGTTAGTGAAATGTCCTGAATTCAACGCAAAAGATATTGTGTTGAATTCAGCACATGTAGTATCAATTATTTTACATTTATTTGGAAAAATAAAAATATTAAGTAAAGTTAGAAATAAAAATTCAATAGTTGTATTGTCCAAAAACTCAAAAAATGTTCCTATATGTTTTATATTTCCCCTAAAATCTACAAACAATTTCTCAATAGAAATTAATGAGGGTAAGACAAAGTTTTTATTGGAGCCGATTGAAGTCTTAAAGATTTATGAAAATTTTAAAGTGAAATACATTAAAAATCGAAAAAAACTAAAAGTTGTAAATCCAATTCTAAAAAGAGAATATAGTGAGTTTTCATTCAACAATTTCAAACCTGGTTTTTACAATCAATTTTGGTATTTTAAAAACGTTTTTTTTAAAATAGATAAAAAAGAAAAATTAAATAATTTAAATTTTGCAAAACAAGTTGTAACTATTTGTAACTATATTTTAAAAAAATAATTTTTTAGTAATTTATCTCCTCAAAGAATTTACATACCGTAAATAAAGTGTAGATTTTATCAGCTTCGTCACCATTTGCAGTTTTATTATTAAATTTCTTTAAAAGCTTATTAATATAACTATGATTAAAATATTTTTTATCAAAAATTACCTGCGGACGATATCTTTTAAATGTTTTATTAATTATTTTATTCATGGGTGAATAAAATATTAGTTCTATGTGAGCATTCAATTCATTTGTATCACTTAAATATGAGTGAGGTGAAATATTTAATTTATCAACATCAATACTTTTTCTTAATATTTTTTTCTCAAAATATTTAGTTTCTTTTAACTCTAATCCTCTACCATATTCTTCTGGTAATTCAGATAAAAACTTCATTGTTTTTTTGTTCCAAAAAATATTTATAAAATCAAGTCCTTTATCATTTGCAATATGGTACGCTGTCCTTACTGTTGATCCTTGCCAATGAAATTTATTATAAAGATAGATATAGGCAGCATATATTTGTTTAAAATTTTTTATATTCAGGTTTGAAAGGTATTTTTGTTTAAATAAATTAATATAGTTATTTTTATTTCTTATATTTAAATAATTAGACATCTTTTGATTTAAAGGAAATCTACTCTCAGATAAAAACATTGAGGTTAAAAACTTTTCAATAATTTCTTTTTTGGTTACTCCTTTTTTTATTTTTTCAGTTTTGATATTCATTTTTTTACTTAATAATTGATAGATTGGATCTCCTAAATATTTCTTAGTAAAAATTTTCTTTAAGAAAGATGGTCCAACTAAATAATTCATCATCTTATCTCCATATTCTCTATAACCATTATTTGTATGGTCTGTTAAAGTAATATATTGTGAAAATCCAAAATTTTGAGATCCATCGCTGATTTCACCTGAGTAAAAATCACCTTTTCCAAATTTTGCTATAGTCTGTTTTATTAAATTATAGTGCAAAAAATATGCAAGAGAATTAGTGAGCATATGTTTTTTCGATATTAAGTTTATTTCATTTAAATATTTCTCAACATAACTATAATCAATTCTGATAATATTTAATTTTATATCAAGATGTTTGCAAATTTTTTTTGCTTTTTCGATTTCGAATTTGTTGTAGATTTTTGATCTTTTAGAAAATTTGAGTGAAGCAACAACTGGATAAACGTTTTTCCTCCCATATTTTTTAATTAATTTTGTTAAAACAAAACTACTATCCCAACCTGAAGACATAAATAAAAATTTTTTTTTTCTATTTCCTATTTCAATGTATTCTTGAAAGTTTTGATCATAATTTTCAGTTGCTGAGGTTTCATCTGAAACTTCTTTATATTCAGGTAAATTAACTTTTCGTTCAATAATTTTAAATTTATTTCTATCAATAATTATTTCTTGATCAAAATCTAAACGCTTGATTTCATTAAAAAAACTATCTCTTAATGGAGGCCTTTTAGCAACTGTGCTCAAAGAATTTAATATTGCAAAATTATTTAAAGTTTTTTTATGAACAAGATTACAGATTTGATAGTAATTATTTGAGATAGTTAAAGTTTTTTTGTCCAGATTATAAAATAAATCTATAATCCCTCTACTATCAGTTTTAATTTGAATTTTTTTATTAGAATTTTTAATCAAGACAAAATAACCCTCAATAGAATGCTTAAAAAAACTTTTATAGTTAAAATATTTTTTGGGTAATCTTTTTAATGAAGATTTTTTAAATTTATTATCTTTATCATAATATCCTAATATATTTCCAAAAAGAAAAAGGTTTTGATGAATGACTAAATTGGCTTTCAAATTTTCTGCCATTATATAAAAATTATTACCTAATTTAATTTTGTTTTTATTGGAATATTTATCGAATATTTTTTTGTTATTTGATATAATCAAATTCATTATAAGATTTTAATTTAAATAATTCATTTTTAAATAACTAACAAAATCTAAATTATATTTTTGCTCTTTGCTATTATTTAATTTTTCAAAAATATTCTTATCAAAAGTAAAGTCATGATCAATAAAATTTATAGGTGTATTTAATAGCTTTACTTTACAATTTTTTCCTAAATCGTCACATGACATTGAGCAAAGGCCAATCACGGGTAAATTTTTACATCCCTCTGAGGCCTCTAAAAGTCCTGTACCAAGCATTCCACAAACAACTTTGTAATCACAGCTTATATGTTTAATTGGTAGATTGCTTTTATCGATATTAAAATTTACTTTTCTATTAAGGTTTTCTTTTGTAAAATTGAAATAATCGACAAATATTTCATTATTTTCTTGAGGATGTTGCCTGAAATCTATTTGAGAAATATCTTGGTTATAATTTAAGATAATTTCTAAATTTTTAACGAGACTTTTTTTTCTCGTGTTATGTACAAGTTTATCAAAAGGAGGTGAGTCTGAAGATAAATAAAGTAATTTTTTTTTAGTTAAATTATTTCCGCATCTGCAATGATTGGAGGGAAGTGAGATTTGGGCAATTTTAGTATTAGGGTACAACTTTTTAAAAAATAATGTCGAAGATTTTACATAAGTAATTATTTCATCAAAATTTGAAGGTATTGTATCAAACCAAGTATTTAAATCATATTTTCTATAGTTAAATGATTTTCCAAAAAAAATTTTTGATAAAATTTTTCTGTCAAATTTATCTATAAAAGAATTTTTTATTCCACTAAAATTTTTGTATCTTTTCATATTTTTTTTTTTACTATCTTTTTTGAACTGTCTAAGCTTATGTAGTTTTGTAACAAGACCAATAATATCTGTTCCTTCATAAAATTTTTCCAATGCATCTATGTTGATATTTAAAAAATCGGATGAAAATCCAATTAGCTTACAGCTCTTGGCAACTGAAACTTCAGTTAATACCCTTTGCCATACATGAACATTTGAGTCCAAAATACATAAAAAGTACTTTTTTAGTTTTTTTTTAAATTTTAATTTGAATTTTATATTTGATTTAATTAGTTTAATTAAACTTAAATTATTTTTATTATTGAATTTTTCATATATAAAAAAATCTTTAATTATTTGATTTTTTTTCCAATTTTGAAGTCTAGCATCAATATCTTTTGGATTTGCGAAGGCGTCGGTTGTAAAAATTGTTATATTTGAAAATTTACTTAATTGTTTAATGCTATCAATATTATTAAATATCACCCAAGAATTATTACTTCCAAAAATAACATCTTTCATCGATTTTAAAAAATTATTGCCAATATCTTAATTTATCAGCTATCGGTAATTCAAATTCATAAATTCCAGTTCTTTCCTTACCAATAATAATTGGTAACTTTCTTACTGTATCTACTAGTATTAACAATCCTTGTCTCTCCAAAGATGCTGACTGATCACTTCCGTACATCGATCTGTCGAGTGTAATATGTCTCTCAATACAACTTGCTCCCAATGCTGCAGCAAAAATACTTGGTCCTGGTGCTGCTTCATGACCACTGTAACCAACTTCAGTTTGATATTTTTCTCTTAACTTAATGATATTTATTAAATTTAAATCTTTTTCTTTGGTGGGGTATGTGGAAACGCTATGCATAAGTGTAAATGAGCATTTTTCATTTCGAAAAATTCTTACTGCTTTTTCAATATTTTCTGGATTTGACATTCCTGTAGATATGTAAGTATGTATTTTTCGCTTAGCCACTTCACTAATAAATTCCTCATTTGTAATCATGGCAGAAGCTATTTTTTGATTTTTCAATTTATATTTGTCTAGAAACTCCAAGCTTTTTACATCCCATGCTGAAGCAAACCACTCTATATTTTGCTCCTTTGAAAACTTATCAATTAGATCATATTCTTTCTCATCAAATTCAAGACCTTTTTTTTGTTCAAGCTGGGTTGTTCCCCAGGGACTTTCTCTTTTTTCAGCCAAAAAATTTTTTGTATAAACTATATCAATTGTTCTTTTTTGAAATTTAACAGCATCACATCCACAATCTTTTGCCATTTTAATTAGAGATTTAGCATTTTCAATATCTCCATTATGATTTATTCCTATTTCGGCAATTATTTTACAGTGATTAGGTATTTTTATATTTAATAATTTATTGGACATGAATTTTGTTCTGAATTACCACACAGTTCTACCACCGTCTACACTTAAAACTGCTCCATTAGTATATGATGAGGCATCCGATATAAGATATAATATACTAGCCTCATACTCATTTTTTTTTGCAAGTCTACCCATCGGTATTAACTTAGAAATTTTTTTTAAAAATTGTTTAGGTTGGTTGTTGTATATGCCACCAGGCGCTATGGCATTACATCTAATATTTTTATTTGCCCAATAGGTTGCGGTGTACCTTGTTAAACCGATTATACCATGTTTGACAACTGAATATGAGATAGGTTTAAAGATTTTTAATTTTTTACCATTATTATATAATCTGTTATCAGGAGAAATAAATGATAAATCTGAAGCGATGTTAAGTATAACACCCTTCTTTTTTTTTGCCATTTCATGACCAAAAATTTTTGTGCAAATGAAAGATCCTAGTAAACCTACATTTAAATCCCTCTTCCATATATCGAGATCAAAGCCTTCAATTGTCATTTTTTTTGCCTTGCTAAGGTGACTTTTATCTAATTTATAATCTACTGCAGCATTATTAATTAAAACATCTATAGATTTTTTATTTTTTATTAATTTTTTACATATTCTTTTTATAGAATTTTCATTCGTTACATCACCAACGAAACAATAAATTTTTTTGGGATCGAACTTTTTTGAAAATAAATTAAAAGTATTTTCCAATTTTTTTTTGTTTAAATCTATTAAAATTACTGAACCTCCGCTGCTCAATACAGCATTAATATGTTGCAAAGCAAAGAGACCGGCTGCTCCAGTAATTATTACATTTTGATTTAGTAAAATTGTATTATTCATCATATGTATAAAAGTTTAGATTATATTATTATATTGAACAAGTTTTTTTTTATTTTAAAAAATTTTTTAACAACTTAATGTTTTTTTTTGCTGTTAAATACGGATTTGAAGATCTTGTTGTCTCGAAAGTAAAATTTTTAATGTATTTTTTTTTTTTAATTATTTGAAAAAATTTTTTAAAATTTACTAAACCTTTACCAATTGGAACATTTTGAAATTTTGAATTTTTATCTTTTATATGTATATGGCCTACATCACGCCCGAACTTTTCAAAATCACTGTACAAATCTCTATTTAAATTAATTCTGTTACCAGTATCAAAAAGAAATTTCATTTTGTTCGATTTAATTTTTTGCTTTAATATTTTGAATTTTTCAGGGGAAATATTACTCTCTATGAGTATGTTTACGTTGTTTGAAAATTTAATTAGTTTTTTTAAAATCTTACAATAATTTAAAACATTAAAATCAGTCATCAAGCTTTTTCCGTAAAACGGTAAAATCAAATTTTTAACTTTTAAAAGTTTTAAATTTTCTATTAGTTTTTTTAAATAATTTTTAGTTTTTAAATTATTAATTGAGTTTGAGATAATATAATCGTCACAAAAATTTAGAATATTCAAATTATATTCATAAGCTAATTTTCTATATTCAAGTATGCCTTTTTTTGACCAAATAGGATTAAATTTATTATATTTTCTCTCAGTGAAAAATTCAATGAAATCATAATTGAGATCATTTGCTATTTTGAATTCTTTTTTCCAATTTTTTGGGAAGTATTGAAGTCGATTTTTTGGGGATTTAGAAAGCCTTCCTTGTACTATGCCTATTAAACTCATTGTTGATTTTCCAAATTTCTAATTAATTTTTGTAAGATATTGGCTTTTTTTTTTGCTTCGTTAAGATTTCTGTAATTAGTTTTAAATTGTATGATTTGTTTTTGAATTTTCTCTGCAATGGGTAAATAACCTTTCTTAGTACAAAAACATTTATTTTTTTTCCACTTACATTTGTTGCAGCCTATTTTATTTAAATGAGATTTAATTGAGGGCTCTAAATGTGGGCACACACAAGCTCCATAGAAACCATCACCTGTTTTAGACTTGTATAAATTATAAAGATTTTTCCATTTTATTTTTTTATCAATTAATTTGGCTGCAAAAGTATAATTAGTATGAGAGCAATATCTTGGAGTTTTTTGTTCAATTAATGCACTAGAATTTTTTATTGCTTCTCTAAAATATTTAGCAACTTTTACTCTTTTGTTTACAATTTTTTTTACATTTTTTAATTGTGAAAAACAAACTGCTGCAACAATTTGTGGCATCCTATAATTTAAACCTACCGTATCAAACCTCTCATACTCTGGGTCTTGTACCATTCTAATTGATAACGATGTTCTTCCACCAGAAGCTGTCATATTTTTATAGCCAATTCCTGCAAATTTTCTAATTTTCTCAGCTAAAAGTTTGTTGTTTGTTGAAATCATCCCTCCCTCTGTAGCACCACTTAAATGTTTTTTATTTTCAAAACTCCATACGCCTATATCTCCTGAACAACCAGAAATTCTTTTTTTATAAGCACCCAACATGTCTTGGGCATTGTCTTCAATAACAATAATATTTTTTTGTCTTGCTAATTTGATTATTGGATCGATATCAACTGGTAAACCCTGGAGAGAAACAACAATTATGGCTTTCGTTCTTTTGGTAATTTTCGATTTAATTGTCTCAGCTGTTATTAAAAAAGTATCCTCATCTACATCAGCAAAAACTGGTGTTGCATTCAAATGAAGAGCTGCGTAAGCATCCATAACTACTGTAAGTCCCGGGACAATAACCTCATCACCTTTTTTCAAATCTAATGAGGCAAGGGCAGTATGAAGTCCTGAGGTGCCTGAATTACAAGCGATACAATATTTTACTGCAAATTTTTTTGAAAATAGAGACTCTAATTTTTTTACATAATCTATTTTGTCATTGTTAAGTACATTAAGAACATTCTCAACCTCAGAATTATTAAATTTTCCAAATTGATTTTTAATTTTTTTGATTTTTTGTAAATAGTATTTCATTTATTTAATGCCTCTACTCATCAAAATACTTTTAGGATCTGTATATAATCGGTCTCCTAATTTAAATTTAATTTTCTTGGGATTAGGAAAATTAAAACTAACCCCACCATTAGAAGTGACAACAAATATTCGAGATTTAACTTTTCTATATATAAGTCCGATTTGAAAAGGGTGAAATTTTTTTTTGTCTGAAATTTGAGCATTCTTGAGATTAATTTTTTTATTATTTAAAAATGTACTGATACCTGCAAAAGGAGTGTCAAAGGCATGGCAAAAAGAGACGATTTCTTTTGAGGTCCAATTCCAATCTACAAAACCATTAATGGGTGTTTTCAAAGCAGGCCAATAGAATGACATGGTGTTATTTTGTTTTATTAATTTAAATTTTTTCTTTTTAATTTTTTTAATAAATGCCTCAAATAAGTTTACTTCATGCGGTATCAAAAAATTATAAAAATCACTCAAATTTAGACAATGTTTCGGTATTTTAATTTTTTTTTTCAAAACAATTTCTCCTTGATCTATCTTCTCTGAAACTAAATGAATATTTAAAGATGTAATCATCTCTCCCATCATTATTCGCCAGGAATGACAGGCCGCACCTCTAAATTTTGGTAAATCTATATTATGATAATTATAAATTGTTTTTAATTTTGCGATTGTTTTTTTATTAAATATCCATATTGAATTTAAAGATATTACTATCGAATTTCTAGTTTTAAGCTTTATTAAAAACTTAAGTGTATTTTCGTCAAATTTATCAAAGCATTTATATTTAATTTTTTGTTTTATCAACTCACTTTTAAAACTATTATTATTTTTTGTAGGATATTTAAGATGCGTTTTATCTGTAATCAAAAAAGTTTTGATTTTATATTTTTTACAAATTTTAATAAAATTTATGACTGGACCGTCTTCTTTAAAAACATTTCCTCCAATTATAATTATTTTGTTAATCATTATTATGTGCCCATTAATTTGAAGAATTTATATATTATAATTTCCGTTATTTATGTAGGCGAATCCTGAGATGAAAATTGATAGGGTGTCGGAGCTTTATTTGAATTCAAACTTTCACACTCTTTTCCATAATGTCGAATTTGATCTATAATATTAACACCTACATTTTCACCCCACTTGTCTATTAAAATTTTTGTAATTTTTCCAAATTTTCCATCTCCAACAGGGGTTTCATTAAACCTAAACACTGGCAAAATAGCGAAAGGTGTGCCTGTCATAAAAGCCTCATCTGCAGTATAAATATGATATGGCTCTATATTTCTCTCTATACATTTAATTTTTAATTGTTCGCAGAGTTCAAAAACATAATTTCTTGATATTCCGACTAAGCAATCTCTTCCTTCTGGAGTTATAACAACCCCATCTTTGACGATAAAAAAGTTATCACCACTTCCCTCAGCTATAAAACCATCAGTTCCCATTAATAAAGCCCAATTGTTTTTTCCTCTAAACATAGATGCTTCAATATTTGCCATTTGATAAAATACTCTACTTCTGTTTTTTATTTTCGGGTCTGCTAAATGAGCGGGTATAGCTCTTTGGTTAACCAATACAGCATTTACACCCTCGTCATACAACGGCGCCATATAAGCAACTGTCCATTTGAGCGGGAAATCAGCCACAACGACAGTGGATTCTAACCTATTGTCAAATATAGGCGCATAGATCCCCAACGGACCTCTGCTTACATTAATCATTAATCTATGCTCATCTGTGTCATTAAAAAAAGGCTCATTCTTTTCGATTGTCTCATAACAAATATGCTCAAGCTCTTTTTCAGTTAATTTCATTGGAATACGATAAATCTTAATTCCATAAAATAAACGTTGTATGTGCTCTTTAAGTTTAAATTGTTTTTTGTTGAATGATCTGGTCATTTCAAAAACCATATCGCCAAACATGAGTGCTGAGTCAAATATAGAAATTTTTGCATCTTTCTCTGGCACGTATTCGCCATTCATATAGACAAGTCTACCTTTGTCAAAAGTCATTGAATTATTTTTTTTCATTTTTATTTAAAATATAAACTTTATGCATAGTTTCAATAAGTTTCCAATCATCTTTTTCATCAATTTCAAAACTTTGCCAGAAATTCATTTCAAAAATATCAAATCTACCACCAATTCTATTATTTTTTTTCAATATTAACCAAGGTTTGAAAATATAAATACATCCATTTTCAACAAAGCCAAGTTTTCTGTTTTGACGTCTACCTCTATTTTTATAATCATAATTTATACTACTGAATTTTTTTAATTTCTTATTAAAATTCCAGATAAGAAAATCAGTAAGCTTGGCTCCTGAAAAACAACTGTCTAATTTCTTGCGTTTAAATAATTTTAATGCATTATCTATGTCTTTTGAGGTTTTCAGTGGACTTGTGGGAGCAAGCAATATTAAAGTCTCATATTTATTTTTATAATAATCAATACAATGTTTAACTGCACTTTCTGTTGTTGCCTTATCCCCGCTAATTTTTTTTGGTCTTGAAAGAGTTTCAGCACCAAATTTCTTTGACAATTTTAATATTGATCTAGAATCTGAACTAACAACAACTTTGTCAATTAACTTGCTTTTTAAAGCAGCAGAAATTGTCCAATATATCAAAGGTTTGCCATTTAAATATTTTATATTTTTTTTTGGTATTCCTTTTGACCCGCCTCTAGCAGGAATAATCGCTAAAGTTTTATTCATTAAAAACCTTTTATAGTCCAACCACCATCCACTACTAAATCAGTGCCGGTTATAAAGTTGGAATTTTCACCAATTAAATAAAGTACACCATTTGAAATTTCGTCAGGCTCCGCCCATCTGTTTAAGAGTGATCTCTTGGACCTTGCGGCCCTAGTTTTTGGATTAAACCAACTTTTTTTATTCATCCCATCTTTAGTATAACCTGGAACTAAATTATTAACTCTTATTTTATATTTTGCCAGATCATAAGCCATCGATTTGGTCAAATGCTTTAATCCTGCCTTACTAGCTTGATATGCAGGATTATTTGGAAATGCAAGTTCAGCGCCTATACTAGTGACATTTATTATTGAGCCAATTTTTTTAGATTTTATCAACTGTCTAGAAAATAACTGAGATAAAAAAAATGGAGTAGTGATGTTAACATCAAAAGTAGATTTCCAATCTTTTATTTTATAATCTTTAAAATGATTTGATTTAGTTATCGCAGCGTTATTAACTAAAACACTTATAGTTTTAAATTTTTTAGTTACTAACAAAAAACTTTTCTTTACTGATTTTAAATTAGAAAGATCAGTCTTGTAAAAATAAATATTTTTTGACGAATATTTTTTTAAATCAAAGTTTACGACAAAATAACCATTATTAGAAAGTTGGTTGCAAATTGATCTTCCAATACCAGAAGATCCACCTGTTACTATTGCAGTTTTATTTAACATAAATGATTTATTTTATTATAAAATGAAATTAGACTTTATTAAGTCAAACTAAAATAATTAATTTATTTTTGGACTACATGGTTTAATCTATATTTAAAATTTTTTTCAGTGCATAAATCAAGCCAATTGAGCTATTAGTACTGGTCAGCTGCACGCATTACTGCGCTTCCACATCCAGCCTATCA
>MDSZ01021707.1_pt1 | contig 13190 bp, 4 predicted proteins | sample 811201 | NCBI WGS metagenome assembly MDSZ01 (sample SAMN05326647, study PRJNA326480) | marine metagenome | isolation source: seawater | place: Indian Ocean: North | collected 2010
ACATTATCACTACCACACTCAAGTTGAAAATTTCCTGGACTTGTCGAACATGTCCATCCTTTTCTAGGTCCATCATTATCTAAAGAAAATTGATGACGACCATCTTTTGCTTCTACAGCAAAAGCAGAAGTTACACTACCAAGATAATCAATCTTACCTAAAGTAATAGCTCCATGATCATTTCCCCAAGTCTGAGATGTATAAGACTTTTTAGCAGTTTTTCCTAAACGATCAGCTTCCGTATTCTTAGCGGTTGCTGAAGCTTCGTTTATATTAATCTGTTCATTAGGCATAGTCTTTAATAATTATTTTATTGGGGAGTTCCTGGAATATTAAGTCTAGGATCAGCAGCAGTAACATCAGTACCCTGTCTAAGGATTGCAGATGGAGGTGTAATAACTTCCGCATCAATGCTTTCTTGCTTAGAATCGTAAACTTGAATTAATGCACCAGCAGTTTCATAGTATCCAGCATATTTAATACCGTTCTTATAGAATACTGCTCCATAATATGCTCGACCATTATACCATCCAGTCTGTTTCAATCCAACTAAATCAGTAACCTGAATAATTTGATTTTCAGGGACAACTAATCCAGTTCTTGGATCAATATTTGGTGGTAGAAGAGGTTCTACTTCAATCTTAGGAACTATAACTGCACCAGTTCCTGTTGGTATTCTTAGTGGTGGTAGTGTAGAACCTATACCAATATCTGGCGGTAATGATGGTGGTGGTATGTCAGGTCGATCTTCAGGAACTCCACTATCTCCAGGACCTTTTCCAGGAGGAGGTGGTATATCTATTCTTATATCAGGCCAATCATCTGTTGGTATATCTGGATCTCCATCAGTAGGATCGTACTCATCTTTATCTGGATCACCAGGAGGTCTAACAGAAGTAATTCCACCAAAATTATCAAGTTCAAGATCTCTCCATATAGGGGGATTTGAACCAATACCAATTCTCAATTTCTCATTTGGATTATAGTTAATTCCTGGTTTGACTATTACCAAACCTGTTATTTTAGGAGTAACAGGATACTCTGGAGTTCCAGGTGGAGGTGGTGGTACTAAATCTCCAGGACCAGGATCAATAATTAAAAGATCATCAACAACTCCTCCACCACTTCTTTCTTTTGCACATGGAGGAGGAATACATTCCATAGAAACTCCTACTGGATTTTCTGCCCATGATTTACTATCAATAACTCCATCTGAATCATATCTTACCTTTTGAATATCTGTGGTAATCTCAAGTACCATTCCTGATGGATTATTAAACCACAAGTTATCTGTACCAGTATTAGTTAACTCAACTGTTATATCATATCTACCTGCTTTATCAATTCTAAAAGTTTTTTCTGCAGGGTCTTTTGACTTAAATGAATTACTTGTCTCCTTAATATATTTTCTACCAACATATAATTTTGCTTTATCATCTCCAATAAACTTATAATTATATGAACCATCTAACTCAAAATTAACATTCTTCCAAGTTAAAGTTTTAGTTCCAAGAATCCTATCATCAGGAGAATTTAAAGATTGTTTGGGATCATCAAGTGGAGATACTGAAAATTTATTCATATAAGAACTCCAACCATTTTCAATATATTTGAAAAGATATGGTCCCTCATAAGTTACACCATCCTTAGTTGTTCCAGACTTAATATATTCGTTAACAGTAACCGCAGGAGGAGTCCACTCAACAAAATATTCTAAATCATAAGTATCACCTCTCCCCTGTCTTGTATGTTTTCTTTTATTGGAAGCAGTAAAATATCCTTCAGTACATCCAATCTGCAAATCATCATTCTCATCTGCTGTTGTAGCTACATCAGCAAAAATATAAGATCCTCGTATAGAAGGTAATAAATTAGGATTATAATCTTTTTCCTCTGGTTTTCTTCCCATTTTCTTTATAAGACCTTGCTCTACTAATTCAGACTTCTTCTTAAATGATCCCGTAACCTTATATTTTGTATTCATCTTTATCTCCTTTTTCAAAGAAGAATTTGTATTTGATACAAACATGTTCTTATCTTTTGTTGTATTCTTAAGTTCATTACCAGAAATAGTAAACTTATGCTTTCCTCCTTTCTCAACAAAAGTAAATTGCAATTCATCTTCTGGTCTATTATAAGGTTCTCCCAATCCACTTGTTGATTTTGGTACACTCCAATAAATTTGTTTATAATTACTTGCTAATGGCACATGTTTAAAAAGACCCCAATCATCCGTACCATCAGCACTACGCCACTTACCATGAGAACATTTAATCACCATATTAGTTCTTGGTTTCGCTCCTTTTTTACCCATATCATCAATTCCTATTGTCTCTCCATTATTAGTCATTTCAGCAGTAACATCAAGATCATTACCAGAACTAGTAAAATAACATCCATAATCTACACCAGGTTTTAACTCTATTGTTTTAGTCTGGGTTCTAGTTAAAGTCATGAGTACTTTAGCGACTTCTGCATCTCCTTTACCAGTTAACCTAACAGTTTGAGTAGCATTATTATTAAGAGTCCAAGTTTTATCTCCTACAGTAAAGGAGCTCATATGTCTACCTGCCTGACTACCATCACTTCCATGATAATTAATCACAACATCAACAAATCCATTCTTTTTATAGTTTTCTCCATGTGGAATTATCGTTCTACCATCAGCACCAAACTTCGCATCTTGCCAATTACTAATCCATATCTGCCCATTACAATCACTTCCATGACCATCTCTTAAACATATAAAATTATCAACACTTCCAGCATATTTGGCATCATCACTAGTTCTTGGTTTCATAGTTGCTGGAGTATTAGCAGAATGTAAACCATTATATTGTACTCTAAAACCTTCTTTAGTGATTTCTACTACATGGAATTTATTTTCATAATCTGCAGCATCAGTACTTGTAAAAGTAACATCAATTGCTTTCTTTTCAGGTTCTTTACCATAAAAAGAAGCCTTCTTAGCTACATGAGAAAAGACATCAAATGTAATATTTCTCAATTGATGCTTATCATACTTCTCTCCACCAAAATCATCTTCATTAAGACCCTTACCTACCCAATCTCTCGCACTAAAAACCTTCTTCTTTATAGTATCATACTTAGTAGTAGACATATTCTTCACCCAGACTTCAAAAGTAGTCGGTCCTGCATCTAATTTTATACTCTTTTGAAGTGGTTCCTGTAAAGAACCCCAAGGTGCGTTATTTTTATCTTTCTTAAAGAAAGTTATTTCTTCAGTACCTCTCAGAGTGCCTATAAAAAATCTAAGATTATCATCTGCCATTGCCTTAAAAGTATACCATCCAGGAGAATCTATAGTTTCACTCCAAGTTTGTTTATACCATCTCCCACCAAAATCAGTACCTTTATCATCCATAGGCGGTATAGGTGACATAGCATACTGATTCATAAAATCATGCCAACGATCCCCATCTTTACCTGGTGGAAGGTATACGGGAAACCATGTTTCTGTTGCGGTTTGCTTATCAATAGGAAATCTAGTAGTCCAGAATGGATTTCGAGGACATCTTCCTTCAGCTAGAGGAATCTCGTCTTGAGGAGGTGCTTTGATAGGTGCTTCAATCGATAAAGCTACTCCAAATGGATTCTCATTCCATGATTGTGACTTAACCTTTTTACCTGTTCCATACTTAACCTTTATATCAATAGCAACTGCCATTGGGTTAATACCTTTAAGTTCAATATCATCTGCACTTTGAGGTCCAGTTGATGGTGGTGGTGTAAGAGCAGCATCACCATCTGTAAGACCACCAACATATGTCACAAATCTATTATCCCTTATATTAGTAAACTTTCCTCCATTAATTGTCAATACAAGATCATTAAAATCACTATCCTTAGAATCCTCCATCTTAATCTTTCTACCACCATCTGCCATCTTAATTCGTATTTTACTATTTGTTCCTCCATATCCAGAACTAGCAAAAGAAACATTATATTCCTTTCCAACTTCTACTTCATGTGTACTGGTTGCATTTCTCGTTAACTTAACAAGACCAGCAATTGTACAAGAATTGGTATAACCAGCTTCAGATGTAGTTTTAAAAGTAACCATTGAGGTCTTTTTAGGAGGTGGTAATGGAGCAGGTTTTATTGAATCAAAAATATTCTTTTTCCTTTGCTGTCTTTCTGCCTGAGTTAATGCTTTAAATCCAAATCTACCACCTGCTTTTTGTATCAAAGTTACAGTAAGTTTATAACTTCCTTTTTTAAGATATTGTCTAAAAATAGTCGAACCTGTAGATTTACCATTAACAAATCCATTTTTCTCAATAGTAGTAACACCATTAGGTCCCTCTAATTTCAAAACAGCTGCATCATCTACTGCTACCTTAATATTATAATCTGCATCAACAGGGAATTTAATATTATTCCATACAATCTTATGCTCACCTGCATATGGATTATCGTTAACTGTTGAGTTCTGTAAATCTTCTACTACAGGGAAGGGACATATTCCAGCCTCATTTAAAAATCCACCTCTACCATAAACATTAGTTCTATAAAGATCTCTATTTGCATTCTTAATATCAGTAACAGTATTAAAAATTTTCTCCGTTTTAAAAGTGACATCTCCTGATGGTGTTACTTCATTTGATTTAGTTTTTACTTTATAATAAAATTCTAAGTCATAAGTATCACCTCTACCCTCTATGAATCTTTTATTGGAAGAAGTAAAATATCCTTTTGAAGTACCTACTTGAATATCATCAGTATCATCCCCTGATGCAATTACATCAGCAAAAATATGTTGTCCTCGTTTAGAAGGTAATAAATTAGGATTATAATCTATCTCCTTAGGCTTCCGTCCCATTTTTTCTATAAGACCTTGTTCTATATTTGATTTTTTACCTAATTGAGTTCCCTGAACAATATATTTTGTATTAATTTTGACCTTCTTGGTCATTTTTTTCAATGCAGCTTTTGTGTAAGTTATAGCGGGATGAATATCCTTAGACTTAATTTCAAATGAATGAGTTCCATCTACAGCACTAAAAGTAAATTTTAATCCATTAGTACCATCAATAGGTTTTGATGGTGCTTGCTTTGGCATACTCCAAAAAATTTGTTTATAATTACTTGCCAATGGTATATGACCAAAATCACCCCAATCATCAGTACCATCAGCACTACGGAATTTTCCTTTACTACACTCAACCACCATATTACGTGGTGAATGTTTTCCTCCCGTCGAAAAACCTTGATCATTAATTCCTATTGTCTTTCCAGGAACAGCCTTTAATATATCATCCTTTGAGTTGATACCTATATGAGCAGTAACCCTTGTAGTATTACCAGAACTAGTGAAATAAACACCATAATCTACACCAGATTTTATCTCTACTGTTTTAGTCTCAGTTCTAGTTAAAGTCATAATATCTTTAATGACTGTTGCATCTCCACTGCCAGTTAACCTAACAGTTTGAGTAGCATTCTGATTAAGATACCAAGTTTTATCTCCTATAGTCACAGAACTCATATGTCTACCTGCCTGACTACCATCACTACCTACGTAGTTGATAACAACATCAACAAATCCATTCTTTTGGAAGTTTTCTCCATGTGGATATATTGATCTACCATCAGCACCAAACTTTGCATCTTGCCAATTACTAATCCATAGTTGACCATTACAATCACTTCCATGACCATCCCTCAAGCATATAAAATTATCAACACTTCCAGCATATTTTGCATCATCACTAGTTCGTGGCTTCATAGTTGCTGGAGTATTAGCAGAATGCAAACCATCATATTTTACTGCAAATCCTTCTCTAGAAATTTCTACTAGATGAAATTTATTAGTGAAATTTGCAGCATCAACACTTCTAAAAGTAACCTCATTAGGTGCGCTTACCTTAATTTGATCCCACCCAGACCATTTTGGTGCAACGTGTGAGAAAACATCAAATTCAATGTCTTGGAATTGAGAACCATCAGGTACATATTCATCTCCTGAAGCATCCTCTTGAATAACAACATCTTCTAATCTTGGACTATTAGTAATATCACATCTAATCCTCTTTATTACTGGATCAGGTCTTCCCTTCTTGTCATTAGGAACATTAACAAATCTTTTCCATTTTGATGGAGCTTTTGTATAACTGTTTATTCTATTAGGTGATGATCTGTTTGGATGAATATCAATAGGTTCTCCATCCATATAAAAATAACATTCACCATCAGCTTGTGCTCTAAAAGTATAATTACCTGTAATACTAAATGGTTCATCCCATTCCATAGTAAACATTTGATTGGCAAAATCACTTCCTTTATCATCAGATGCTGGTACAGGTGATATAGCATACTTATTCATAAAAGATGAATCTTCAGGTTCTTTACCTTTATTCTTAGAACTTGATTTATCTTTTTTACTATTAAAATCATCAATATCTTTATTACTTACTTTATAAAATAAATCATATGTTGAGTGTCCCTCTGGTCTATTCCAAACTTCTTCCCATTCTCCTGTAGCTTCTCCATAATTAGATTTATTAGGATCTGTATAAGTTTTTAATTTAAGTTCAGATTTTGGTTGATTAAATTTAATTCCATCCTCAGTCCATCTCTTTCTAACCTGAGTGAATTGCCCAATCTCTGCTTCTATCTGCAAATCATCATCATCATTTGCTGTTGCAAGTAAATCTGCGAAAATAACTTTTCCTATCTTTGTTTGATCACTTAAAGGATCATTTGATGATAATCCCCGTTCATCAGATTTTAGTCCCAATTTCTTAGAAAGTCCCTGTTCGGTCTTTTTACCCTTATAATCACCCCTAGAAATTACATGATATAAAGTACCTGGTTTAACATTTCTAAAAAGTGTCTTAGCCTCTTTGGTTATAACCATATTTCCCTGAAGAGAATCTTCTTTAATATCATTAACACTTATTGAAAATCTATGAGGTCCATATGATTGAGATCCCATATCACCAACTTGTAAAGGATTTGCTAATAAATTTGAATCCTTAACTTCTCTAAAGTCAAATCTTAGTCCACCCTTTATTTCCTTATGCAAACCAGCAGTAGCTACATGAACAAAAACTTTAAACTCAACTTCTCTTACACCAGCATTGGTAGATGATGAATCATATTTTCCTTCTGCAGTGAGATCACCTTTTTCATATTTACCCCATTTATTTGTAACTACATCATATACTTTTGTTGAAGTACCAGAAAATTTCTTTATCTTACTATAATAATAATCATCATTTTTATCAATACCTGAACATGATACCTTATCAGGTATAAACTCACCTTCCAACTGTTTTTCTCTACCTACAACCCTATTCAATCTCAAATGCAGTCTCTTACTAGCAAACCAAGGTTTTAATGCTGTTCTAAGATATTCTTGATAATCTAATATCTCTCTCTGAAAAGGATTATCAAAAACTTCATTATAAAAAGATGGATTCCATTCTCCAACAGGATTACCTTTTGCATCCCAAACAGATCCAAAACCAACATTATTTAAAGTACCACTACATTCTTGACTTAAATTATGTGGAAACTTCTCCCCAGTAACAGGATTTACCTGATTGTCTGATGGATAATAATTTTCAATATCACTTTGTTCTCCATAAACTTCTGTTCCTGTATGAAGTTCACCTAAAAATGATTCAGCAACTACTCCACCACCAACACCAGTCTTACTCATAACAGTAACTTTAGGAGGATACTTATATCCAAATCCACCTTCTGCCAAATGAAGAGCAATAACTGATTTTGATTCTTTACCAATTATAGGATTGGCAGCAGCACCTACTCCACCACCACCAGAAAAATAGACTATAGGTTCTTTTGGTTTATTTTGAGCCCAATCAATTGAACAAGGTTCACCATTTCCCAAATCACCACTATAAGTTGAATTTGTTAAAGAATTAACTTCATTTATATTCATATATCGAACAGATTTTCTGTCCTGAATAATAAATTGCGCTCCTGGATTTAATTTTGCATGAGCATTAGCTTGACAAAGATCTGCATTTTTTATATATCCCCTATCTGGATCAATATACCCTACACGAATCTGTTTCCAATTTGGTTCAGAAAAAATATCAAATTTTGGATAATCAGCTCTATTTGGAGCCTCACTAACCCACTCGGTTTCTGAGAAACTTCTTTGATTTGATCTTGGTATTGGTTTACGCTCTAAAGCCATTTAAATGTATCGACCTTCCATGTTTATTATTTATTTGTTAAATTCATAAGTCATATCACCTAAATTATCAGTTTTAAATTCACCATCTTTCTTTAATTGTTTAAAGGTACGACCAGCAAGATCCGCAGCCGTTAGATCTGTTGTTACTTGATTTTTAAAATGTTCTCTAAATACCAAATCTGCCTGATTCTTAGAAGGTTCTAAGAAAGGCACTTTTGTTGAAGAAGGTAAAGATTCCCCTTCATAATGTTTAGCTTGTTTTTGTATACTCTCAAGACTAGGTTGAGAAGTTTCAGGTTGTGCTTCCCCACCCTTTCCAAAAGTATAATAATCAGAAACTGCTTCATCACGAGCAGGTTCAAAATCATAAGTGTTTGTTTTAGTATTTTTAAATTGCATAGCAGCAACCATATTACCTTGAATACTTGGAGTTATACCTTTTAATTTCTTTGCTTCCTTACCAGCACCTGATTTTTCCATTTCCTTAGATATATCTTTCATAAAATCTTTAGTATTTTCAATCATTTTATTAGTAACATTTGCTTCAATTTTTGCTTTATTATTAGCCAAAGAATGAGCTACAATACCTTCAGCATAACAAGTAGTAACATCTGGGTAACGAAAATCTGCTTGACCAGATGCTAATAAATCACCTGTTCTTGATACAGTTTTTGATTCTCCCGTATAAGGATCAATATAAGTAACATTATTACTCCTGTTACCACCTGCTGCCAAAATAGCATTTATTTGAGCCTGAGCACTAGCAACATCCATCTGGTCTTTTAAAGAACCTCGTGTTTCATCAGCAAGACCGTCAGTTATTTCATTATATTCCTTTAAAGTTGACACAGTAAATTCTTCTTTTACATCAGCAAATTGCCACCTCTTAGAGGAAGGTAAAGCAGATACACTATCCTTCTGTTCTTTATTATATTTTTTTAAACCATATTCCATCATTTTATTATAAATTATTTTTTGATATTTTGCAATCTCATGTGCTGTATCATTTGTCTCTTTTTCTAAATCTATTTCTGGATTAGATACAGCATCTGCATATTGCTGCTGTGCGCTCATAACTTTTTCTTGTTTCGCAGTAAGATTCTCAATAGCTATTTGTATATTTTTTGTTGCTGATTCAGTATCGCCTTTAAGAAGAGGAATTTTTTCCTTATTATACTTATCATCCTTTTTTATATCAGCAGCAGTCTGTATCTGTGGAGATGATGCTCCTGATTCTATAGTAGCTCCAGGTTGGGCAGGTGCTTGTGGAGAATCCGCAAAACCAGTCCTATCTTTTACTTGATCTCTAACATAACTTGAAACATATTGTTTCCTAATTTTATTCTTTGTAGACTCAGGAATTCCTGAATTACGCAACTGTTCCCAATTAGCAAATCCAGTACCAGATTCAGCAAGCCACTGATCAGTATCATTAGAAGAATCCCTAATATGCTGAAAAGCTTGTGATACATCAAACTGTTGCTTTGCACTTAAAGGTTTATCTGCTCTTAATCCATAATCATTTAAGCCTACTCCTGGTGGTGGATTAAGAGAAGCAGACTCTGATTGATTCTCTGGGTCTTTTGGTTTATCAGTTATTAAATCCCTATCAGGAGGAGATGGAGTAGATGCAGAATCTGGTGGATCAACACTTTGAGCAAATCCACTAGTTGCTAAACTACCTGGAGTATTATTTGTTACTTTTGGATCTTTACTAGGAGTTTGAGTATTTAATGGTGTTTGAACATTATTACCAAGAATTCCCATAATTACAGGAATCTCATCATTATCTGAATCCATAAAGAATCCAAAGACAATATTACCTTGCCTTATTGCTGGTGTTTGGACAGTACTTGTTTGACCACCACCTGCCGTAATGGGGTACATTACATTTGCCCAAGGCAATTGATCAGAAGGAATTTCAGTTTCCCCCTGATCATGTAAACCTATTATTCTTACTTTATATCTTCTACCCCATCCAGATTCACCATCTTTCTTCTTAATTCTTCCAGGAACTATATTATCCCGCCAATAAGCATCATCGGTGACTTGACCAATCCACCATTTAAAATTTGCTCCAAGATACCCTGGATTAAATAAAGAACCTCCTTCCATATTTTAATCGTCGTATACTCTACACTCAAATGAATCTGGATGATTATCACAATAAACTTCTAAATGTTGATCTTCATGCCTTGTATGCCAATCATTGATCTTTGCACCACCAGGATTCTCTTCATTCTCTTCATGATCATGAAATGCATCATTATGCATCTGCAAATCTGCCTCAGTATATTCTAACATACCATGATTAATATGTTCCTTATGATCTTTAGGATCAACATAAACTTCATGTTCTAAATCGTGGTTTGGTACTTTAGTTGTCATAGTAGAGTTCTCCAGTTAATTAGCCTATTTTTTACCAAAAGAATCCCTAACTACATTAACTTTAGTATAGGTGACATCTTTAGTCATATAGTGGCATAAGTCCCTTATAATATATAGCCCTCCAGTCTGATCGTCAACCTTTTGTCTCTTTCTACTTTGTCTAGCAGCTGACAATTGAGGAGAATCTACTTTAACTGCATCACCAGCATGTAAAGTAAAATCTCCAGGAAGAGTCATAGAAATTTTCATAGTATTCATTTGATTCAATCTCATAATAGCTTGATTTAAAGTCTCTCCTGGTTTAGCATTTTTATCTTCCTTTTTCTCAACTTGTTCATTTCCACCAGTTACATCTGCAGATGTTTGATCAACACCAGATCTAGTTTTACCTTGAGGAATAGATCCTGTATCAAGTAATTGGTATGTTGTCCGTGAAAAATCATTTTGACCACCTTTAGCTGATTTAATATCTCCACTTAACTTAGGCAATTCTTCACCCCCTTTATTTAAAGTATCTTCATTCCCTTTTTGTTTAGGACCAGTTTGTTTTTTATTACCAGCATTTAAATAAGATACTTCATAATTAAGAGTAAATGGATCAAATGTAATAATACGAGTGGAATATGTACCCTGTTCCAATTTAGATTTTATATCATTACGATTCTGTTTATCAAATGTTAATGCCTTAATATCATACCCTGGAGGAGGATTTCCTGGAGTTTCATTAAATATGATAGATTTTTTTTCTTTTTGTCCAAATAATTTATCAATTGATTTAAAATGAAATCCTTCAGAAGTTTCCCATAAAAGAAATCCAGCACTATTTCCCTGTCCACCTTCAGGAACTGCACGGGTTGAAAAATAATTCATCATATAAAATGGTTTTTTATTCGTAAATGCTTTATTATATTCGCCTACAGTTGGTTCAATATCAACATCTTTTTCTGTTTCAAGAGAATCTCCAGACTCACCTTTACCACCTTTTAAAATCTTTTCTATATGATCAGATATTTTACCATCAAATCTTCGATTTAATCTTACCTTATCATTATTAAACAACTCTAGAGAATTCATACTTAAAGTTACCATAGATTTTGTAGAATCTGTAACTATTTCAGTAACATTATTAACATATAAAGTTACTTCAATTTCTTCTTCATTTGGATCTTCAAATAATAAATTAACCTTTTCACTACCAGTTATAGGCAATCCTGCTACTGCTGTTGTTAATTCTCCTCCACCTTTAGCTTTAATAGTACCACCACTATCAATATACGTAACAGAGGCATGTATTACATCTTGAAAAAGACTTTCATAATAGGTAAATCTATCTATTATAAGATCTGTAAGATAAACACTTTTCTTAGGTTCAGTGTTTGAAAAGATCTGTATATTTTTTATTGTGCCAGGACCAGTCGCCTTTCTGGTGTTTATCTGTGCCATTTTAGAATATTTCTCCCATACTATTTAACCATCTCCTCGATACAAAGCTGCAAATGGATTACTACCTCCACCCCCAGAACCACCAGAAATAACAGGTTCATTATTTTCAGCAGGAGAAGCACCACCACCAACAAGAATAGGAACTTCTTTAATTACTGTAGTGACATCAGAGTCCGTATTTTCATAAAAAGCAAATTGTTCTAATTGTCCTATTCCTGCACTATTCTTTGCTTTATCAGCACCAGCAGCAACATCAGAGAAAGATGATTTCAAATTTTTGGGATTCTCCCTCATTATACTCCCATCTTTACTTGGTTTACTATCCTCCTTGATAATAGCACCTTTTACTGCCTTAGCTGCCATTACTGCAGGATGTTTTTCTACAATTTTACCACCTATATCCTTAATACCTTTACCAATATTTTTAAAGAATCCACCAACTTTACCTGCTACGTCACCAATTTTTGCTTTTATTTCCTCTCTTTTCTGTTTTGCTTCTGCTTTTTTCTTTTCCTTTTCTTCTTCTTTAGCAGCCTTAGCACTCTTCATAGGTGGTGTAGATTCAACATCAGGTTGAGGAGGATCGCCACCAGCAGCAGGGAATATTCCTGGTAAGAATGAACTAGCAATATGTGGGACAAGGAAAGGAGCTCCAGGAGGAGTAAGTAAGAATAGATTAGGAATCTTAGTTAATTTCCCACCCTCAACATAACTAGAAAGACCTGGAATAAATTTAGCAAAAAATCCTAAAACCTCCTGCAATCCTGGAAGACCCTCTAAAATACCACCTATGCCCATTCCTCCTATAAGAGGAACCCATTTTGGAATAGTAAAGTTTAAAAGTTTGTCACCACCAGGAACTTTTTCTATAATACCTGCAAATATAGATGCAGGTTTAATATCTGGTATAGGAATAGTTGGGAAATCTTCAATTAATCTTGTAAAACCATCCTTAAAGAAATTATATACAGGTTCAATAAAAGTCTTAAATGTATCTTTAAGTTTCTTACCAACTGCTTCTACACCACCACCAAGTATCAATTCATATACTAAATCACCAACAAAAACACCAATAGTTTCACCAAGTAATGTTCCAACAACAGGTATAGGTATAAAAGTTCCAAGTGCTCCACCCAATGCTGCACCAAGTGCTTTAAATATTGCCTGA
>MDSZ01047570.1_pt1 | contig 13188 bp, 9 predicted proteins | sample 811201 | NCBI WGS metagenome assembly MDSZ01 (sample SAMN05326647, study PRJNA326480) | marine metagenome | isolation source: seawater | place: Indian Ocean: North | collected 2010
ATATATTACAGGATTCTTCGGAGGTTTGATGGGAATCATGATGGCGATTCTTCCAATTACTATTTTATGGTACGTTTTAACAGGCGGTACTGTATTTGGTATGGATGTAGTTGCTAACTTGACTGCTCTTGTAGATTCACTAGGAAATGGTGGATTTGTAGGATTAGTTGTTTTAGTAATCATTGCCCAATTCTTCGTAGGTAAAAAGTAATATACCTAACATAGAATAATTAGTTGCCCTGGTACTTAATGTGCTGGGGCAATTTTTATTTTGTAGCTAGAATATATTTATATATGGATAGATAGTATTAGGAGAAATAATATGTTTAATGACGAAATATTCGAAGGTAAAACCTTGTCTAATCTTTTTTCTGAGATATACCAAAACTCAAAAAAGAAAGATGAGCAAATAAATACCTTAATAGGACAATTAAAGGGTCTTATTAAAAATATGACTGATGCTACGGTTATAGTACCATTGATAAAAGATTATATTGATGCGTCCTTAAAAAATGATGACCATTTAATAAAAATGGCAGGAATAATACAACGAGCTCAAACAAGAGCTACAGATTCAGGTGGAGATTTTACTCTAAGTGATGACGAAAAAAAGCAATTGTTAGAAACTATAACTGAGTTAGAAGACAAAACTAGGGATAAGTAATGGCTATAAATACTGGAGGACAAGTTAAAGGTCTAGAACAAAAGGTCGATAATTTACAAATAGAACCAGCAGAGGTTGTTGATATTATATTAGATGAAGCTCATCCAGAATATAACCCTGATAATGGTAATACTGTAGGTTGTGTTTTAGCAAGAGCTATACAAACAGAAAATAATAGAAGTGATTATACTTTACAATGGACTATGCCTGCAAATGGCAATATAATTCAATATCCTTTAATTGCAGAAATAGTTTTATTAGTAAATGGAGCTTCACCCGATTCACAGAGACAAACAGGTTCAATTAAAAAATATTGGATGTCTTTACCACAAAATATTTGGCAAGATGTAAATGAAAATAGTTTACCTGCTGCATCTTATTCTTTACCTTATAGACAAGCAAATGCAAAAGAATTTGATAGACACAAAGGAGATGCAGAACCAGAAGGACCAACTCTAGGTAATTCGTTTGAACCAAAAGAAGTTGCACCAATGCAGCCTTATGAAGGTGACTTAATTATTCAAGGTAGATGGGGTAATTCAATAAGATTTGGTAGTACTTCTGACCCACAAGCTGGAGATCCAAATCTTTATTCTGATGCTGGTTCACCAGGCGATCCTATAATTACAATACAAAATGGATATGGAAATGCATCTGACACAGGAGAAGGTTACCATATAGAAGATTATACAACTTCAGGTGATGCATCACAAATAGTATTAGCAAACGGTCAAAAAATACCATTAGAAATTGCAAGTACTAATAAAGATTCTTATCACAATAGCTCAAATCCTGACGAACAAGATGCTTTCGAAGGAAATCAAGTAATAATAAATTCAGATAGAATAGTATTTAATGCAAAAACAGATAGTATTTTGGGAACAGCTAAAGTTTCAGTTGGATTTTCTACTGAAGGAACATTTAACATAGATGCTGATGACCATACAATAATAGATTCACCTAAAATATATTTAGGAAATGCATCAACTGATGAAGCAGAACCAGTTGCAATGGGACAAACTTTAGTAGATTGGATGCAAAAGTTATGTGATACTCTTATGGCAGAAACTCACCCTACGGCTTGTGGTCCTAGTGGAACACCAATAAATTCAGCTGATTATGCAGACTTAAAGTCAGCTGCACCAGATATATTGAGTGAAAATAGTTTCTGTACAAAATCTAATTAGGAGAATAGAATGCCATTTAATGTAGCACTTTTCGCAAACGTTTATAATGCAAACTTTGGTAATGGTGTACCAAGCGGAGAAAAACAAGGAGATGCTGGTAAAGGTTGGGCTCAAGCAGTCACAGCCGGAGCAACTACAGTTTTAGCTCCTGCACCTTCTACATTACTAAGTGCGGCAGAAAGCGCTATGGCCGGTGCACTAGCTGGATGGAATTCAAATACAGATAATGCAGGAAATATGTTAAAGTCAGCAATACAACTATATGCAGCAACCATGGCACCAGGCTTTGCTCCAGGTGGAGTACCAGCTGTACCTCCTGCAGGACCACCACCTATAGATAGTGTTTTTTCTGTAGGCGAACCTGGAGGAGCTGATGCTTTAACAATGGGTAATCAATTTGGTACAATATTAGCTAGTTGGTTTCCAACAGGAACATATATAATACCAAGTGTACCACCAGTTGGACCATTACCTTGGATATAGGAACAAAAAAGTTAGCAAACGAGATATTTATATAAGTAACGAGAACTAAGATGAAAAAGACAGAAAAATTATTAGAACTAATTAGAAAAGTTGTTAGAGAAGAGGTTAGATCCGTAATTCAAGAAGAGTTAGGATCTAAAAAGAAATTAACAAAGGAAGCAATAAAACACGGTATGAACCTAAATGATATTGTAAATGCTCCTAAAAACCCTTATGAGCAAGGAACTCGTAAAAGAAAACAAAAAGAAGATTTTCAATTTACTAAAGATCCTGTTCTTAATAAAGTTCTAAATGAAACGGCCAATAAAGATGAATGGCCAACTATGGGAGATAGATCGTTTACAGATGGTAAACAAGGTCTTGCAGCTATGATGGGTATGCAATCACCTGACCAAATGTTTGGACAAAAACCATCTGCAGAACAAATGCTTCCTAATGATAGAAAGCATGTACAGTTAGATGATAACATGAAAGATGTATTAACAAGAGACTATTCTCAACTAATGAAAAAAGTTGATGAAAAAGCAAAAAACAAGAGGCCTTAATAAATGGCAATACCTCCTAGAAAAATATTTAGAATTAACCCAGCCGATGAAGATGAAAGAATTGCGGTTGGTATAGATTTGCCTTTGATAGATACTAATGGTTCTCCTTTTCCACAGACTAGGACTACTATTAAAGCTGCAGCAGCGAATCTTAAAAACTTAATTCTAACTAGAAAAGGAGAAAGGCCGTTTCATCCAACATTGGGTACTAGTATTTATGATTCTTTATTTGACCAAAATGTAGATGAAATGATTGGAAAAATAGAGGAAGAAATAAATGAGGCTGTAGCTTTTTGGCTACCATACATACAAATAACGGACCTAGTGGTAAGAGTATCAGAAAAAGCGTATGGCTTTAGTGATAGAATGAATGGCATAGAAATAGCTATAAGCTTTACACTAGCAGGAAATAGGTTTGAAGAAGAAAGAATAGTCCTTGAAATAGGCGGAGTAGAATAATGGCATTAGTTAAAAAAGATGTAAAATACTTAAATAAAGATTTTTCTCAATTTAGAGAAAAGTTGGTTAATTTTGCAAAAACATATTTTCCGGATACATACACTGATTTTAATGAAACCTCTCCGGGAATGATGTTTATTGAAATGACTGCTTATGTTGGAGATGTACTATCTCTATATATTGATAATCAACTTAGAGAATCAATGTTACTACATGCAGAAGAACCTCAGAATATATATGATATTGCACAAGCACTAGGATATAAACCTAATCCGTCAGCTGCTGCAACTACAACTTTAGATGTTTTTCACCTTGTACCAGCAGTTGGAAGTGGAGTCAATATTGCTCCAGACTTTAGATATGCTTTAGAAATACAGGAAGGAATGACTGTTAAGTCTACTGAAAATACTGATGTAGAATTTAGAACCTTAGAAGCAGTTGACTTTGCAGTATCTAGTTCAACAAATCCTACTGAGGTTTCAATATATAAAGTTGACGAGACAACAGGAGCTCCACAATTCTATCTTTTACAAAAAAGCATAAAGGCAATATCGGGTAAACTAGAAACAGAAAACTTTACGTTTGATGAACCTAAAAAGTTTGATAGAATACGGTTAACTCCAACAAACATAATAGATATTGTAGACTGTAAAGATATAGATGGAAATAGATGGTATGAAGTAGACTATTTAGCACAAGATACTGTATATACTGAAGTTAGACAAGGAGAAGCTGTTGACCCATTATTATCTCCATACGCAGATACGGTACCATATATTTTATCATTAAGAAGAGTACCTAGAAGATTTACAAAAAGAATAACTTCTAATAATCAAATAGAATTACACTTTGGAGCTGGTGTATCTGCAAACGCTGATGAAATTATTTTACCTAATCCTGTAAATGTAGGAATGCAATTGCCTTATGGAAATACGTCAGGACTAGATAATGCGTATGACCCTACGAACGTTCTTTTTACAAGAGGATATGGAAAAGCTCCATCGAATACAACATTAGTTGTTAGATATTATACAGGTGGTGGAATAGAAGCTAATGTTTCATCCAAAACACTAACTGATATTACAAATGCAGAATTTTTAGGTGGAACAGATGGACTAGACGCTGATGTTGTAGATTTTTCAAGAAAGTCTTTAGCTTGCACAAATCCTGTTGGAGCAACTGGTGGTAGAGGACAAGAAACTGTAGAAGAAATAAGACAAAATGCACTTGCTGCATATTCAACACAAAACAGGGTAGTTACTAAAGAAGATTATATTGCAAGAGTTTATACTTTACCTGGTAAATTTGGAAGTATTGCAAAGGCTTATGTAGAAAGAGATGAACAAAATCTTCAACCAGATGGAAGTACTGAATTTAATCCTTTGGCTATAAACTTATATCTTCTTTCATACAACGCAAATAAACAACTTATAGCTCCTAACTTGGCTACTAAAACAAACTTAAAAACTTATTTATCTAAATTTAGAATGTTAACTGATGGTATAAATTTAAGAAATGGTCATGTAATTAACATTGGTGTAAAGTTTGATATAGTTGCAAGACCTGATTCTATTTCTAAAGAAGTACTTATTAAAGCCATTGATGAAGCAAAACAATACTTTGCAATAGACAAATGGCAAATGAACGAACCAATATCAATATCAGACTTAGCTGCAACCCTAGACCAGGTAGAAGGAGTACAATCAATATTAAACTTAAATATTGTAAATAAGTTTGATGCAAGTAGCGGATATTCTCCAAATCTATATGATATAGGAGAAGCTACTAAAAATAATATTGTTTATCCTTCAATGGATCCATCTATATTTGAAGTTAGATTCCCGGATACTGATATTGAAGCTAGAATAGTTGGAGCATAAATATGATTTATAGTATAACCTCATCAATAGATACAACATTGTTTGAACAGTTTGAAACAAAAAATACTGGCTTAGACGAAGTATTACAACTTCAAAAAATAATATCTGAATCAAACACAAATAATACCTTCAACTCTAGAATATTAACAAAATTTAATTTAGGGTATATCTCTAGTTCAATATTATCTGGTGATATAGCTGATACATTTAGAGCAAAATTAAGACTTTATACACATGAAGCTCAAAAATTACCTTTTTCATATGTTCTGTATGGATATGCAGTTTCACAGTCTTGGGAAATGGGAATAGGTAGAGAAACTCATAATCCTAAAACAACAGAAGGTGCTAGTTGGACTTATAGAGATGGTGAAAGCGCAGGAACAAAATGGCAAACAGCGTCGGCAGACTATAATACTGGAACCACTGCAAGTTTAGCAGCACAAACAACTGAAGGTGGTGGATCTTGGTGGACAGGTTCAGCTGCAAGTCAATCTTTTGAATATGAGTCTAGCGACCTTAATTTAGATGTTTCTAGAATAGTAACAGCATGGCTAAGTGGAAGTTTTTTTGGTGGTCAACCTGTAAACAATGATGGATTCTTAATAAAAAGAGGAGATTTAGAAGAATATGACGGTAAAAACTATGGTGATATTAGATTCTTTTCAAAAGAAACACATACTGTTTACCAGCCAAGATTAGAGTTTGGATGGAATGACTTTTCACCTGCAACCGAGAGTTTATCTCAGTTGGATATTTTAGGAGATATATTTGTCTATGTTAAAAATAACAGAGATTTAATAAATAGGGAAAGTAAAGAAAGATTTAGAATAGTTGGAAGAGATAGATTTGTTTCAAAGTCCTATGCAAACGAATCTGCTGAATTAGATATTAAACACCTTCCTACAAATTCATTTTGGTCAGTAGAAGACTATAATACTGGCGAAGTTGTAATAGATTTTGATAATGATTATACAAAAATTAGTTGTGATGCGAATGGTAATTATTTTGATTTGTGGATGGACCAATTTGAAACAGACAGAAGATATAAATTCGTAATCAAGGCTACTAGTGGAAGTACAATTAAGATTTTTGATGATGATTTAACATTTAAAGTGGTTGATTAAGAATGGCAAAACCAAGATATAAAACTCAAACTGTAGAAAGGCAAGTTTCTAGTAAACCTTTAGAACCTACAAAGGAAATAAACGCTGGAAAAGATGCTACTGTTACAAAGCCAGATAATGGAGCAGTTACTATTGCTGTAACAGATGGTGACTATTATCCTTGGGATGCTGGTGCACATATAATACGAGAAGATGTAGAACAATTTCAAATAAATGAAACATTAGATTATTTAGAAACAGAAGCAGATAAAACACATAGAGACCCTAATAATACTATAATATCACAAACAAATAGTGATGAGATTGGTCAAGACTTTGTTATAGTACCACAAAGATGGGTACTAGAAAAAGAAGAATATATAAATGTAGTAGACACATCAATAACAGAACTTTTACCAAGTGTTACTTATGGTCCTGAAGGACCTCCAATATTAAGAGAAAATCCAAACTCTGGAGAAACTACTGGTATTATTATTTTTCCTTCTCATGGTACTGCAGATGGTAAAATATCTGATAATTGGAGTATATATGAAGATAAAGCTTTAGCAACTGTTGCATATCAATTTCCAGCAAATCATTCTAGAGTACTTGTTGCAGATGCATATAATTATCTTGGAGAAGATGATATTGAAATAGAAGATGGTCTAGAATACGAATGGATATTTAATTCTGATGCTCCTGCAAAGAATGGATTAGAGACTAGAGTAAAAATAAGTAATAAAACAGTGGCAAGAACTCAAAAACTTTCACTAATAAACGCAACAAAGTTTGATACAGGGTTCTATCATTGTAGAATTAAAAATAGTAAAGGACAAATTGAAACTCCACAAATTTATATTTACTGTTTTGGTGGATTGATAATTGAACGAGAAGAAATTAGAAACCCAGATGGAAATGAGTTTTTAGGTTTTGGTGCACCAACTGGAGAGTTAGTAGAAGACCAACAACATAATGATAGATATAAATTAACAGATTCATGGATGGATTATGACTTAGAAAATAAAGTCTGGTTCAATGCAGCATGGGATACTATAAATGAAGAGTGGTATACTAGAGATAATTATAGAGGCTTTAATCCATGGAGAGTACCAAAGTATGGTCCTGAGCCTAAAACAGAAGGAGTATCAGATGAAAGAGTTGTATCACCTACTAAAACTTCTGTAGTATCCAAAGAACCAGAAACACCAACTTTACCTACTAGAGGACAAGTAACAGTTCAGCCTAGACAAAAAACAGTAAGAGTTGTAAAACCTGATGGAGCTAAAGGTAGAACTACAAGAATACAAGGAAGATAGATGGCTTGGAATACAAAATATAATGAAGAAGATTTAAGGTTAGTACCTTCAAAGCCAATTTTATCTGACTTTGGTAAGGCTTTAGATGTTGAGGATACTGTAGAGTTACATATCTATAGTAGAGATAATGAGACACTATTATTTTCCGACACAGATATAACAAGCTATAAAGTTGCAGAAGGTGGTATTCTAGATGATGGTACAGTTAATCAAGATTCAGTAGTATTTTTAGACCTTCATAATGATATACGACAGTTTGTAAATTCTGGTACATTCAATGTAAAATATTGTTTTTATAGAACTATTGTTGGAAGTCCTGATGATGCTGTAAATGATTTATTCTTAGACGAAATAAGCACTAGTAGAAATGAAATAAGATTAAAAATTAGTGAAGATGCATCTCAAGAAGAAAAAGAAATATTTGAGGACTTTGCAGATAAATTATCTATAAAAGGAGACGTTGACCATTGGGTAGATATTCATGTTAATTTTGGAAATAACGTAGTACCTTTAGCTGTAAACTGGTCTATCGATAAAATTACAACTCCAGAATTTCCATACTCTATCGTATTAAAACTATATGAGCCACTACCAGAAGAAATAAATGTAAAAGCACCTTGTTGGATAGTTCAAGAAATGATAACTCCTGTTAGGGAGACAGTTTTTGTAGAATCACCAGAAGTTGAAAAAGAAGTTAACCTTTTATCTGGACCAAATTTTGGAGCGGGAAGCGAAGATAATCTTGGAGGAGGTACGACTGGCTACGAAACTTGGACTAGTCTTACAAATGCAAAAGAAGAGGTTGTAAACAAAGTCTTAAATAGATATTTTTCAAGTAGTTTATCTGATGTTAGGCTTAGTGTAGATTATAGAAGATATTCTCATTTTGTTAGGTTTGGTTCTGCAAAATCAAGATTAGAAAACTTTAGATATAAGCTTCAACAAATAGAATTCTTCGAAGAAAAAATAGCAAACTTAACAACAAATTCTCCAGCAACGGCTAGTAATTCTGCCATAACAGGTTCTACATATCATAGGTCAAATGTACAAGGCTTTAAAGATAAAAAGAATGAAGTTATCGCTGGTTTTGATGGATATGAAAGATTTTTATTTGAAGAATCTTCATCTTATGTTTCTGCATCTTTAGGAGAATTTGTACCTACAACATGGCCTAAAGAATCTGATAAAAAATATCCAAAAGGACCATATACAAACTTATCAGTAACAGCTTCTGATGCAATAGACTGGTATGATGGGATGTTCGCCACTGCATCTATGTATGATAGAGAAAATATACATTCATTAGAAAACACTGCTGTACCTTTACATATTCATGAAGATCCTACCCTTGGTAAGGACGAAAAAATAAATGGTGAATATATTAAGTTTGTAAATATGGTTGGTGAATTCTTTGACAACATTTATTTATATGTTACGGCAATACCTGAAACCTGGGATAGACACAATGCTATAGATGCAAGACTTGTTGAAGGTCACTTTAGTGGATCTGATATGTTATCTAAAGACTTAATTTATATGGGATTAAAGTCTCTTGGATATAGTCAATGTCTAAAAACAGATGAGCAAGACCTATGGTCTTATGTTGTAGGAACAGACTCAGATGGACAATATGGAGATAAACTAAATTACTTTGGAACAAACGACTGGTCATATTGGAATCAACCAGATAATCAGTTTGCCTCAGAAAGCTATATAGAAGGTACGTCTGTATTTTCACAATCTGTAATTTATGCTTCTGATTTTTATCAAACTTCTCAGTCTGTACCTAGAGAAAATTTAAGATTAGAGTTTGGTAAAAGACTACTAAACAATTTACCACATTTATTAAAAACAAAAGGAACCAAGGAAAACTTAAAAGCATATATGAATGTATATGGTATACCTCAATCTTTATTTAGAATTAAGGAATGGGGATCTCCTAAGCCTGTAGATTATTTTAACAATTCATATTATGAGTATGAAACGTTTAATTATAGACTTAATCTTAATGGTACTTCTTGCGTAACAGCTTCTTGGGATGCGGTAACAGATCCAACTATTGTTGCAGATAATGGTAATAGAGTACAGTTTCCAGACACTATAGAATTTAGATTCAAATTACCAGATATGTTAGAGTACAATCTAAAATGTGGTAAAACTCAATTTAATGAAATTAAAAACAACGCCAATAAAAAAGATATGGTTGTTGTTCAAATAAATTCTAGTTCATTTATTGCTGTAGAGCATGTATCTGAACATATACCACTAGCTGATGCCGCAAAATATGATTTTCCTATTGGTGAAGATAGTAAATATGGTAGAGTAAAGTTTGGACTAGGTGTAAATGATGGAACATATCAATACCCATCATACTTTGTTTCTTGCTCTACAGATTGGGCACCTATATATGATGGAGATTTTTGGAATGTAATGGTTAGAAGAAACTCTCCTTCAGCTGCAGCAGTTACAAATCAAATTACTGAAAACTTTACTTATGAATTATTTTGCAAAAAGTCAACTGACTGGGCTAGAGCAACAATAACTCACGAGTTTTCTTCTAGTTTATCTACAAACGGAAGTACAGCAGCAGGTAGACTTGCAAATAGTTCTTGGAATTCTGATGGTTTCCATGATGATACTTATGTTAGTGGAACATTTTTTACACCAGAAAATACAATACCAAATCCAAATGATGGATATTCTAATGGTTTATTTGGATATAATTTTGATTCATTCTTTATAGGAGGTGCAGTAGATAGTCCTGATTGGTCAATAAATAGAACTGATGGAATAAATTACGATAACTATAGTGGTTCTTTACAAGAATTCCGTTTTTGGATGAAGCCATTAACGGAGTCAGCATTCAATAATCACGTGTTTAATCCAATGGCAATTGATGGTAATACATATACGTCGTCATACCATGATTTAATAGTTAGATATTCTTTTGGTGCTGACCTTAAGACTTATGATTTACAAGATGGAAGTGAAATATTTTCTTCTCATCCTAATCAAGATATTTTAACTCCATTTCAAGATAACAGATCTACATTTGCAACAGCAAGTGGATTTGTAGGAATTAACGACTTTATAGATGACCAAGAAAATGTTGCAACTATTGTACCTAACTATATCGGCCTAAATTTGGATCCAGATAAAATTAGAGTACAAGAAAATTATTTAGATGGAAATTTAAGCTCAACAAATAGTGCAGAGGCTCCTCTAGCGCAAGATAATGACCAAAATAGAGTTTCAATTCAAATGACTCCGGTCGACCAAATAAATATTGATATAGAACATCAACTTGGAGGAATAGATTTTAACGATCTTGTTGGAGACCCTAGAGCAAAATATAATACTTTTTATGCTGATGTTATATTTTATGACCAACACTATTGGAAAAAGCATTTTGGAGCTTTTAAGTATAATGAGTTTTTCAAACTAATAAAATATTATGATTCAACAGTTCTTTGTCAGATGAAAAAGAATGTACCAGGTAGAAATAAGCCTGACTTTAATATTAGTGTAGAGCCACACATATTAGAAAGACCTAGACTACCTATACGTAAACCAGACCCGTTACCATTGCATTTTGAAGGTTCAGCATCTGCAAGAGTTTTCATGCATGGTAATACAACTGAACTTGGTAGATTTAAGCATAATGGTCCTGGAGATCCTTTCTATAATAATTGGGATAACAATGGACCTGAAGAGTCTAGATATGGAGACTTAGTTTCACCTAATCATAGGTTTGGTAATAGAGACGGTGCTCATCAACTACCTCAGCCAGAGCCTTTATTTGGAACAGGAGGACAGAGAGAAAGAGAGCGAAATGTTACAGGTTTATTTAGAACTACAGTTGGAGAATTAGAAGCAACTATAAAGCCTGCTTTTGAACCAATAATAAAAGATGATATTTTTATGTGTTGGGAAAGAGACCAACATGAAGGTGCAGCAAGATATGAATGGCATTTACCTATAACTTGGGGAGAGTCAAAAGGAGCTTATGTAGATTATTCTGTAACAGGTACTACATCTCAGGGTCTAGTATCAGCTAAAGCAAAAATAAAATTAGCTGGAACTTTTCCTAATGCTGGTGTATCTGCAGTAGCCTATGATAATACTACTATTGTATTAACGGCAACAGACGGAACCGTAGTAACATTTACTTGTGATGACCCTCTAGGAGGTACAGGTACAACAATTGCGGGATCTCAATTTGCATATAGTAATAATCCATCAACTCTTGCAACAAATATTAGAACTGCAATCAATGGACATTCTAAGTTTACTTGTGGAGCCGTTCACCAAGATGGTACAATTGCAAATTCATCTGGAGACCAAACTGCATTGTTTGTTGTACCAGTAACGCAATCAACAGGAGGTGCACAAGGTAATACCTTTATGCATGGTACTTTCTTTCCACCTTATGGATATAATCCAAATGGTACTGGTGGAACAATTGCATTATTTGCAGCACATAGCGCTAGTAGGTTCCATGTTATACCTGAAGAAACAGGATTTTCTGGAGGAAAAGATTCATCTTCAGAACCTAAGATAACTATAGTAACTGATACTGTAAGAACACAAATTACCCAGTCTAATCCTTATTGGGAAAGAGATGTTCTTATGAATGTTAGCCATCCTATGGATCCTAGAGAACAAGAAAGATGGTATGACTTTAATAAACAAGAATATGTGTTTAGTAATCTTTTACCAAACAAGCCTATGTTTGATAGAACTGGAAACTTTCCAGTTGTAAATAATGGACTAACTTCCTATGCAGACAATAAGAGTTGTAGAGATAGAGGTAAAGAATGGTTCTTCCCATTCATTAGTGACCAAAGATCTTCATTCTTTAAATTTACAGAATTACATAGATTTGCAACAGAACTTAGCCAATCTTTAGGAATAAAAGTACCTAGAATAGATTTTGGTCAAGCAGATATTGGATATGGAAATTTAAACGGTGAATCAATTGTTTCACACAGTGGTGCACCAATAAGAAATCTAGATGGAATATCAGTATTAAGTAGGTCTGCGCAATATCAAGACTATAGAGCAACTGGTATACAAAATTTAATATATGATGGATGTACTATGCAAGCTTCTGATTTTAATGTAGATTCACCAGATACTATTGACGGTGGACCAGTTGTTGAAGTAATAGATACAACTCCATTTACATTAACGTCCGGAGAACCTACACTTGGTGAAGGACCTGGTAATGTTTCTGGAGAAGGAATAGGCAAAGGATTAGGAAGTTATAGCGGTAGGCCTATAGGTAGAGGTATAGCCGCAGGTAGAGGACAAGCAATAACTGGTGGTAGAATGAATACTAGATTTAATATTCAACGTTCACCAGCTGGCCAGCCACAACCAAATGGAAATCAAATGACGTAATATATATAAAAATAAAAAGACTTTGATATTTATTTATGATATAATCTGTAAACAGATGGAGAATTCAAAATGGGATATTTAGATAAAACAACTATTACTGTTGACGCAATCTTAACAAAGAAGGGACGAGAGCTTTTAGCTAAAAATA
>MDSZ01062664.1_pt1 | contig 13188 bp, 13 predicted proteins | sample 811201 | NCBI WGS metagenome assembly MDSZ01 (sample SAMN05326647, study PRJNA326480) | marine metagenome | isolation source: seawater | place: Indian Ocean: North | collected 2010
CATAATATCACCACCTCTTCCAGAACCAATATCCAAAAGATTTAACTTTGTAACTTTAGAATCTTTTGTTAACTTAGTTGGTTGACAATAGGTGTAGATTAAAACTGATTTAAGCCAATTATTAAAGTTCCTCATTGGTTTTGCTAATTTAGATTGCTTTTGATAATAAATATCTTGCTTTCTATCAGATACAATAACAGATGCATCAAGTCTAGCTTCTAATTGTTTTTTCTGGAAAACGTATGACTCAGGACTTGCCAAGTTTTTGATTTCTTTAATAGTTACAGCTTCAACCATAGATTTCCACACTCTTACAGCAGTATCCTTGAAGTTTCCATATCTTTTACCAAATCTTAATACACTGTCTGTTTTATCCCATCTAGTTCTCAATACTATCCATCTATATTTGTGTGGGATATTAGGATCATTGTTATAAACTACTTCAATTACAGTTTTATCTTGAACAATGTTACCTTCAATATCTCTTACCTGACCTTTTGAAATTGGTAAATATGCATAGTGATTTTCTTTTTCTTTCATAAATGGAGTTGGTACTTCTTTTGTTCCAGCAATATCACCTACATAGAAATTAGTAACTCTGAAAAATTGATCTTCTATTTTATCTGGTAGCGAATTATCAAATACATCTAAATATCCTCCTTTTTCTTCATTTGTTTGAAATTCAACATACACATCTAATGAATTCATTTCTGGTGGTTTAAACTTGTAAATAGGATATTTATGATCTCTACGATCTCTGCTGTATTTCTGTTCAATTCCAGTATAAATAACTCCGTCTAAAGAATATGGACAATTAATTTTTTCATTTTTAGTGCAGTTGTACCAAATTAAATATGAGAATAAAAATACTTCAGAATCAGAAGCACCCAATGGGAAAATAAATAGCTTGCTATGAAATATTATTTCATTTACTTTAGATTTACTAATCAAATTGTTTAGATTTTCATAAAAACTTTCAATTTCATTCTGATAAAACTTCTTTTGATCATTTATATCAAATCCCTTCCCCGATATTGGCTTATATTCTGAAAACTTATAATTAGTTGGTGTTAGTTTGCCAAGAACATCTCTTAGACTATTTAATCTATCTTTCAAATAAACATTAGATCTGACGTCCTCACCTTTGAAAAATAAACAATCAAAACCTAAATATAGGTATTTGTTATTATTTGTCAAATGAATAAGTTCACCTTCTAGAATAGTATTATTGTATCCTTTAACTTTTACTGATAATTTTTTTACTACTAAATTAGTTGAAATCAGGTAACATGAATCATTATATATAAACAGAACATACTTGTCACCATCTGCTTTATCTGATGCAGAGTATCTATTTGGAATTTTATCAACTATATGTTGAACTTCAGCAGAAATAGGTTGCATACTATATAGATTTTTAAATGAGTCATTGTTAGATCCGTATACTAAATCTTTATACTTAGATTCTATCATTTTCAATTCTTCTTTGTCTGTTAATTCGGTTGTTTCATCCATAACTTTTTTAATTCTCTCTACTTCATTTATGATTAAATTCAAAGTTTTTTCTGATAGTTTTTTAGAAGTCATATAATCAACTTCAACTTCAAATGATTTTTTTCCAGATTGTATATTGTTTGGGTTGTCAGATGTTTTTACTATAGTAAGGTCAATAGATAGTTTTTCATCTTTCTCGTCAATTAGTTTTAGTGAGACACGATTTTTGTACCTAAAAATTATTTTATCAGCTTGTGAAATAGGTAAATTTGCTAAATCATTTATTGACTTGTTATCTATTTCCATTTCTGATGCTACCCTGAACCTAATATCAAAGTCATTTATGTCAAGTACTTTAACAGGGTCTTTTACTTTTTTCATGAACTCAAAATTCTTATCACTAAGAAATTGTGTCATCAGGATAGAAAATATAATATTATTTTTCCTAAGATGTACTAAACTTAAGAAGTTATTAATATTTTCGTTATCAAAAATAGAAACACGATAATTTGTTTGAAGGGTAGACTTTTTGTTTTGATCACTATAAACAATATCAAGTGAATCCTTATTTTCTAAAATGATTTCATCTTTATCACTTCTCCATTTTAGATATTTCAGTATGTTTATAAATTTATTAAGAGATAGTTTATTGTCTCCTCTAAAATTATTAAACATAACCTCAAATTCGTCTTGTTTATTTAGACTATTAAACAACTTTTTAATCTGGGCTTGATTTTTATCTAATAACATTATCATAAAGGATACTTTTTTCTTAAATATTTATTTCAATTATTTTAAATTTACTTTAAATTATTAATAGGTTCTAGGTTATAGAATAAATAATTTCTAAGTAAATATATTAATATGAACTTTTTAGAATATAAAAACTATTTACAAGAGCATAATATTAATTTATTTGACTTTGATTATAGGAATTCTTATGATAATATATTGACAATTTTAAATGATATCAATAATAAAGATAAAAAATTAAATTATCAAATTGGTGGATCAAATATTTTTTATATATCACCTTTTACTATAATTAAAAGAACATCTAAAAACAATAAAAATGAGGCAAAAAAATTAAATTTTCTAATTAATAATTTAGTATCAAATAATTTAAATGGAGCAAAATATCTTTGTCAAAAAGATTTAATTATCAGAGTATAAATTATTCAAAATTAAAATATCTTTTATATTAATTACAATTATGTATAAATTTAAAACATATGATTCTAGAAAAATATTTAAATGTTCACAATGTTCGCATTATGGTCTTCTACCTGAGCACATAGAGAAAAATAGAAAAGAGTTTGTTCCGGAAATTGAACCAAAATTAATTCCATATAATGAAAAAACTTGGAAGAAAATGTTTCCAAAAAAAGATAAATTAGATTATTCAAAATTACAATTAAGTAATATCGGGATCTATAGTATCTTTTATCCAAATTCAGCTGATGAACTTGCTAAAATAATTAGAGGTTATGTTGATAATAAAAAAGCAACAATAACCGATGCAAATGCTAACATGGGTGGTGCTACAATTGCATTTGCAAGATATTTTGATAAAGTAAATTCTGTAGAAATTGTTAAAATGCACTGTGATATTCTTGAAAATAATCTTAGAGTTTATGATATTAATAAAAAAGTAGATATTCATTGTATGGACTATCTTGATATTGGTGAAAAGTTAGAACAAGATGTTGTATTTTTTGATCCTCCTTGGGGTGGTAAATCTTATAAAAGTAAAGCACTTATGAATATGTATTTGGATTCTATTCCAATAAATGTTATAGTTAATGAATTAGTGAAAAAGAATAATATTGTCGCAATAAGAGTTCCATTTAACTATGATTTTAAAAAAATTTTAGCCATAACAGACAAATCATACATTCATAGTTTTTATAGACCTGATGGAAGATTATCTTTCTTCCTAATCGTCTTAAAAAAATAGATTTTAATATTGTATATGAATCTAATCAATATTAAAAATCTTTCTTTTTCTTATTTTAAAAAAAAAATTCTTTTCGATATAAATTTGAATGTTAAGGAAAACGAAAAACTTTTATTAATCGGAGCTAATGGTGCTGGTAAAAGTACATTATTGAGAATTATTTGTGGTTTACATTCTGCAAGATATTTTAATGAATTTAATGTACTTAATACAACAAGTCCAAATGATCAGTTTAATGGTCTTGCCTATCTTGGCAATAGATGGGTTAGAAATGTAGCTTTCATGGGTCAATCACCTTATACAGCTGATATCGGAGTTTATGAAATGATGAAGAAAAACCAAGAGGAAAATAAACAAAGAAGAGATGAATTAGTTGAATTATTAGAGATTGATTTAAATTGGAGAATGCACCAAGTATCAGATGGTCAACGTAAAAGAGTCCAGATTATGTTAGCATTACTAAAACCATTTAAATTATTGTTAATTGATGAATTTGCTAATGATTTGGATGTTGTTGTTAGAGATAATTTTTTTAATTATTTGGATAAAGAGTGTAAAGAGAGAAATGGCGCAGTCATCTATGCTACACATATTTTTGATAACATTGATACTTGGGCAACTCATGTTAGTTATATATCTAATGGTAATTGTTATTCTAAAGAAACAATGAGCGAATTCAATAAGTCAAATAATCTCTATCTTAGTGTCAAAAATAAAATAATTAATGATAAAACACGTTTGAAAGAAAATGAATCTCGTATTGATAAAAAACTATATGGAGAACAAGGTGGATATGGAAATGGACGAGGATCCAACTTTGCAATTTAAAAATTGAAAATAAAACCTTATCTTTTAGAGAATTGATCATTAATGGTAAAAGCCAATTTTCCAAGAAAAGTAAATAAAAAACTCGCTGCTAGGTTTAGGAGAAAGAAAAACAAACATCGTACTAAAAGATCTAAATTAGTAAGAAATTATGAATGTCCCGCCTGTAACAATTCATCAGTTGTTGAAGTAAAGGAGGGAAATTATGTTTGGGCAAAATGTAATTATTGTCATCTTAGTGGAGAAATGAATAAATTTGCCGACGCATACATTTTTATGGAATGTGATGTATATTGTACTCTTGTTGACGCTTATCACGATAGTAAATAGAGATATTTTTTTAAACTCAATTTAAAAATAAATTGTATAACTTATTAATGTTTTTATGTCATAGAGGAATATCAGATTATTATCCAGAAAACACTATAGGATCAATTTTAGAAACATCTAAAAATTTAAAATATTCAGGTGTGGAAATTGATATTCAACTAACTAAAGATAATAAGTGGATTATATATCATGATGACACATTATTAAGATTAAATGGTTTGAATAAAGAAGTTAATAAAATTAATTATTCAGATATAGGCAGTATAAAATGGAAAGGGAAAACATTTCCAGTTAATTTGCTTTCTGATTTAACTCAACTTAATTTTGATAGAGAATTTATTATAAATATTGAAATTAAGGTAAAGTTTAGAGAAGTTGATAGTTATTCAAAAAAAATGCTTAGTAATATTCTTTTAAAAATTAATATTCCAAAATTTATCTCTTCATTTGATCATGATTGGTTTAATTGGTGTGTAGATAATACTAATTTAGAATTTGCTTTTCTTACCGAAGATGAGCTACCAGAATCAGGAAATTTTTGGATTTTAGACCATAAACTATTTGAAGAGATAGATCTAATAGATCTAATGGAGAGAAATATAAAGCTCGGATCTTATGGTAATAAGGTTAATGGAGATAAAAGTGATGAATCAAGTCCTTTGAAATATCAAATAGTTGACCACAAACAAAAAAAAGTAGTTTATGTTGATGGTACATTTGATCTACTACATCCTGGACATATTGAATTTTTTAAAAAAGCAAAGAGCTATGGTGATGAATTAGTTGTAGGTGTTTTAGATGATTCCTGTGTGGAATCCTACAAAAGAACTCCGATATTAAGTCTAAAAGAAAGAACAATTATGTTAGAAAATATTAGAATAGTAGATAAAGTTATTTCTCCAGCACCATTTTATAAAACAGAATTTGGTAATTTGGATCGTGAATTTCTACAGAATAATAATATAGATATAGTTGTCTACGCAGGTGAGTTAGGTGAATGGACGAAACATTATAAGGATGCTATTGATATGGAAATGATGGTAAATTTTCCATATGGAAAGGGGAATACATCAACTACTAAAATTATTAATAGAATTAAAAATAGTTAAATTTAGTGAGTTCGATTAAAAATATTAATATTTAATATTTTTAATGGAATTAAATAAAATGGATGATCTCTATGAAGTATTAGATGTTGATTTTGGTTGTAATGAAGATGAAATTAATTCACAATACAGAAAAAAAATAAAGAAGTTTAGTAAAATACTTTTAAGAAATAATAAATTAACATTTGAAGAAAAACTTGAAATAAAAACTTTAAAAGTTGCTAAATATGTTTTGGAAAATAAATTTTTAAGAAAAAAATATGATCTTCTTAAAATATTAGAAGATAGTGATGAATCAAAAGGTAGTATAAAAAGTGACAATTCTGAAAAGCAAAAATACACTGAATTAGAAACATACGATATACCTTTAAGAAAAGATAAAAGACTTGACTATGATGCACTTTCTAGTAGACAATTTGAAAGATTCGAACATAAAAGCTTTGATCTAGCAAAAGATAGGCAATTAAGAGTTTCTAAATTAGAGAGTAAAAATAAATAATTATAAAAAAAAATATAAAGTCTATTATAAATATAATGAGTAATTTTAATTGGAAAGAAAATATACTTGAATTGTGCAATAATGAAGAATGCGAAGATAAATTCTACTTACAAAAAGGTGGTGCTACACAAGGTTTTAGACCTGTTCCACAACAACAAGCTAATTTAGAAGCTGAAGTACAAGCATTAAGAGACTGGGCTGAACAAATAGTACCAGATATTGCTAAATATAGAGAGGAAGTAGCAGAAAATATTCAAACTTACAGAAACAAAATGACTGATTATTTAGAAAAAGCAGATGCTGATAAAAGAAAATACGATCAACAAATGGAAGCTTTTTTAAACCAAGCTGAACAAGAAAAAACAGATTATACAAGAAGTATTGAAACTTGGGGCCGAGAACTAAATGGTTATATTGAAAAAACTAGAAATAAAACAAGAGCTTTAGAGGCTGAGGATGAGAAAGTAAAAGAATTATTAAAAAAATTACAGGATGAGGATGAGAAAGTAAAAGAATTATTAAAAAAATTACAGGATGAAGATCAGAGAGTGAAAGTATTGTTAGCAAGTTTAGAAACTAAAGATGAAGAAATGAATACAAAATTAGCTACTCTTGATAGATTGATGAAACAACTAACACCAAAATAAAATTAATTTAAATTATATCTAATTATTTATAATGAATACTTTTAGTTGGAAAAAATATATAGTTGAATTATCTGGAGGTTATGACGAATCTAAATTAAAAACATTTTCTTCAGGTAATTTTTATGATGAAAATAATTATGAAGAAGAAAGAAAAAAAGCTGGTTCAAAATTTATTGATAATGAATCTAGAAATATAGATGACGAGAAAAAACCATCAATGAATAAACCAGGTATTTACGCTCAACCCGGTAATAATAAAGTTGATGCCGGTGTTTTTGATAGGTGGTGGAGACCTGTAATCATTGATTTACAGAGTGCAAGTAGAGATACCGCTAGTTTAGCACTAGAAAATAAATCAAATATATCTAGTCAAAGGGAAGAAATTGATAAATATGAAAGTTTAAATCGAAGGCTTGAACAAGTAGAAAGATTATTGGAACAACTTAAACCAAATTAAAAAATTTATTTATTTAATGAATAAATAAATAAATTCTAAATTTTATTATATATTAATGGATTTTAATAAATTGGATCCAAGAATCAGAGCAAAATTAATGATGCAATATAATAAAAAAAAATTAAATAAACCTAAACAAGATACTATATCTAATGTTGAAAAAAAGAAAACTGTTGACCTTAATCAAGAAGAAGGAAAGAAAACTGTTGCCTTAAACCAAGAAGAAAAAAGATTAATCTTAGAAAGAGAGAGAATTAATTTAGAAAGAGAAAGGATGAACTTAGAAAGAGAAAGATTAAATTTAAAAAGTAATAATATCAAAAAAAAGGTTACTAACCTTGAAAATAAAAATTTGGACAATTTAAGGACAAAGGAAATTAATCATTTTGATAAAAAAGAAATTGATCAAATAAAAAATGATATAAAAAATTTAAAAATTCAGGTACAAGATCTTGTTGAAATAATGGAATCTATAATTAAAATGAAAAATTAAAAAATATATAGTTTTATATAATAATCATGGATAGTTTTCGCAAATTTATGGAAAACAATCAATATTTAGAAGGTGGTGCTGCTGCAAGTGCTAGAGCTGGTCCAAGTGCAAGAAAACCTAAAAGTGCAAGTGCTGGTGCAAGTGCTGGCGCAAGTGATGCTAGTTTAGGTGAAATAAGAAGTAAAACATTCACAAATTTAAAAGATGATGGTAAAAAATTAGAAGAGAAAATAGCAACTAATACAGCTGATGATGCACAATTTAGAGGAGATAGTGGACGTTTCCAACAATTGATTGTAAGGGTGAAAGCATTAGAAGAAGCTAAGGAAGCACAAGACGGGCAAAATAGTCAAAAACAAGGTCAATATGAAGCTCTGGTAAAAAGAGTTGAAGATTTAGAGAAATTAACTGGTCTTTTAACTCAAAAAATAAAAGATTTGTTAAGATAAAGAATAATATTTAAAAATTATTTATCATATAATTTTTTTATATAGTTTTATATATATATATTATGTCAACGGTACAAGCTAATATAGATTATTTTAATTCTCTCAATGAAGAAGCAGAAAAAGGAGGCGCCGATGCTGGTGCAACTCAACGTAGATCTATTCCTCAGCTATTAGGAGAAATAGACCGATTAAGAGAAGATGTAGGTACACCTAGGGATGGCGATAAAGATTCAACTGGATATTTTAATAAACAAGGAATGGCATTAGGTGAAGCTTTGAAAGAGTTGGATGGGAAAAAGTCTGTAGAAATTGGACAGCTTAAACAAGCAATTGATAATGCAAATGCTTCACTTAATACCAGAATAGATGGAGTTAGTCAAGCTTCTCAAAGAAGAGATAGTGAAATAAGTGAGGAACTAGCTAGTAATAAAGCTGACGCAGATGCTAATATTGGTTCTCTTAGAGCGGAAATGGAAACCAAGTTATCTGGTGTAAAATCTGAATTGGATGAATCATTGTTAACAAATAATGCAGGTAGTGATGCTAAGCTAAGTAGTTTAGAAAGATCATTAGACGAAAATTTAAGAACTATAGGTTCTGTTGGTACAAGCACTGATACGGCATCTGGAGAATTTCAAAAAATAAGAGAATTAATTGATAGAGCAAATAAAGAAAGAGAAACAGGTGATGCTGAATTAACACAATCAATAGATTTAGAAAAAACAAGAGCTCAAGATGCTGAACAAAACTTAGGTGATACACTAGCTAGAACTAAAGCCGAAGTAGATGCTAATATTGGTTCTTTTAAAGCGGAAATGCAAACCAAGTTATCTGATGTAAAATCTGAAGTGAATGAATCATTGTTAAGAAATAATGCAGGTAGTGATGCTAAGCTAAGTAGTTTAGAAAGATCATTAGATGAAAATTTAAGAACTATAGGTTCTGTTGGTACAAGCACTGATACGGCATTTGGAGAATTTAAAACAGTAAGAGAATTAATTGATAGAGCAAATAAAGAAAGAGAAACAGGTGATGCTGAATTAGAAAGAAATTTAGGTATTGAAACAGGTAGAGCAGAAGAACAAGAATTTATATTAAAACAAAATTTAGATACTGAAATTAAAAGATCTATAGGAGAAGATATACGCCTAAAAGAAGCATTAAGTGGTGAAACAGATAGAGCTCGAGGTGCTGAACAAGGCTTAAAAACAGAATTAGATGCCGAAGTAAAAACAAGAACAGATAAAGATACTCAATTAGAACAAGTATTAGCTGATACATCAGAAGATCTTGCTAGAAGAATAAGAGGTGTAAGTGATGGTTCTAAAAAAAGGGATGATAAATTAAGAGAAGACTTTGAAAGAGAAGATAAAGAATTAGGTAAAAGAATAATACAGGAAGGTATTGAGAGAAAAAATGAATCAGAAAACCTCGGTAAAAGAATAAAAATTACTGAAAATGTCTTAAGAGACCAACATGAAAGAGCGATTAAAGATCTTAATGCTTCATTTAATACCAGAATAGATGGAGTTAGTCAAGGTTCTCAAAGGAGAGATGAAGCTTTAGGTAAAAGAATAACAGCTGAAGCAACTGAACGAGCCGAGGCCGATAGGAGAATTCAAGAGGAAGGTAGAAAAGATATTATTGATTTGGGTAATGTTTTAAGACAAGAGATATCAGCTGAAGCAACTGAACGAGCCCAGACTGATACTCAATTAGAACAAGCATTAGCTGATACATCAGAAGAATTAGGTAAAAGAATAATACAGGAAGGTATTGAAAGAGCAAATAAAGACACTGAATTATCAGATTTAATTGACGACACAAGAAATAAATTAGCTTCAGAACAAATTAAAAGAGTTAGAGATACTAGACAGATTAAAGAAGATGTTAAGGTATCGAAAGCAGTTGCGGGTCTACAAACAGCTGCTGTAAAAGAATTGCAAGAAGATCTTGAAAATAGTAATATGACAATGGATATGAGAGTAAAGAGATTAGAAAATATTGCTTTACAATCTGTTGCTGCTATAAATGAATTAGCTAAAGAATTACAAAAAACTAAAAAAGCAGGTTTATTCTCACGTTAATTTTTAAATGAAAGTGAAATCTACATTTTATTTTAAAAAACTATAAATAAAACAATTAAGTTTATTAAAATAAATTAAATTATCATTTATTATTATATGAGCGAGATTAATTCTCCCATTAGAGATATAAATGCTCGTAAGATTCAAAGATATTTTAGAAAAAATAAAATATTAAAGAATAATTCTGAATTTTTAAAATTAAATTTAGTTGCAAAAGGCAAGGAATCAGAATTTGAGAATTTTACAAAGTATATAAGAGACCCAAAAGTTATTAAGTGTACTGATAACTATATTAAGTCATTTGTAGGATATAAAAATGGCTTTAAATTAAATTCTAAGATATTGCTTACTGCATATTTAATCTATTTATTTAGTGAAGAATTGTTAGGAAAGGAAAAACACCCAATGGATAAGGGAATACTAGAATGGTCCGAAGAAGTTGTCAAAAGAATTGCAGATTTAAATGACACCAAAGAAGTTGACAAAGTATGGTTATTATTAAATAACTATAATACAATCTTTTCTCAATGGAAAACAAATGATAAATCAAGAATGATCGAATCTATTATCATTTCATATTACAATAGAAGTAAACACATTGAGAAAATCCACGCCGATGAGAAATTGAATGACGCAGAAAAAAAAGCTGTTATTGATGTTTTGGAAAAACAAAGACAGCAAGTTGTTGGAAATATTAGATTCATTGATCCAGAATTCAATGTTGAATATTTCCTTGAAAATTATGAAGAAGTATATAATAATATGAATTCAGCTTATGCACATTTAGCATCACAAATTGGAAACACAATGAAAAAAGCATACTTTGATATGTTAAAAGAAGAAATAAAAGTTGGAAACATGTTACCAATTGCAGAAATTATGACTGAAATAAGTAAAAGATTATTAATAATAGTACCAGAAAAAAGGAGAGAAAAATTTGCAGAAAAAATTAATGTAAATGTTATAGTAGAACTAATTTCTGAAAAATGCTGGACAACTGAATTAATCGAATATTTAAGATTTGTTTGCGAATCAGTCTACATGTTAGGAGCTCCAGCAGATGATGAAGAAAATAAAAAATGGTTAAATGAAGTAAATAAATTAATGGAAACAGATTACGAAAATAATTTACCATTAGTATTAATTCAAATAGAAGAAAAATTAGATAGAATATATCAATTAATCAATGATTTTAATCAAAATCAAAAAAAATAATATAATAATTAATTTATATTATAATATAGTTAATGAAAATATTTGTAGATATGTTATTTATTAATATGAAAGTAGAAACAATTTATTTAGATATTGAAGAAAATATGTTTCTAAGTGATGCAAAAAGAAAAGTATTAGATAAAAGTTATATTTATCCAGAAGAACAAGTATGGTTTTGTAATAATACTCCAATTAAAGATGAAAAAATAGAATGGGATTCTAGTCTTAGATATTCAATTATTGTAAATAATAAATGGTATAATTTTTCAATTAAAACAATAACAAACTCAGTAATTAATGTAACACATTTAACATCAAGAGATTTAATATCAACAATTAAATATCATATTTATGAGAAAATTAAATTACCTCCAAAAAATTATACATTAATGGCAAAAGTAAATGGAAAAATGACAGAATTATATGATACAGAACCGATTGGTAAATATTTTTTACCAAACAATACAACTATTACATTAGTTATTAAGCTTGGTTCCGGATTTAGGTAATTATATATTATCAAATATAAAAATGTAAGATAATATATATGGATAATCTTTATAAAGAAAAATATTTAAAATATAAAATTAAGTATCTTAAGTTAAAAAGAATTCAAAATGGTGGGGCAGCGTTTAGGCAAGATCAACCAAGAAGTGGTAGACGAACTGGTAGACAAAGCACTCAAGCAGAAGCAGATCAACCAAGAAGTGGTAGACGAACTGGTAGACAAAGCGCTCAAGCAGATCAACAAAGAAGTGGTAGACAAAGCGCTCAAGCAGATCAACAAAGAAGTGGTAGACAAAGCGCTCAAGCAGAAGCAGATAGACCAAGAAGTGGTAGACAAAGCGCTCAAGCAGATGAACAAAGAAGTGGTAGACGAACTGGTAGACAAAGCGCTCAAGCAGATGAACAAAGAAGTACTGGTTCTGCAAGATCACAATCAAGAAGTAGAGCTTCACAATCAAGAAGTTCAGAAAAAAATATTGATGGTAATTTATCTGGAAAAATGAGAGCGAAAATTAATAGAGACCCAAGTAGTACTAATGCTACGGATTACTTGTTAAGAAATTTGACAGATCAAGGAATGAGACCTATTGATACTCCTGGTGATGGTAATTGTTTTTTCCATTCCATAACTTATATGTTACATGGTAGATTTAACCGCGAAATAGCCGATAATTATAGACAAATGTTATCTCGAAGTTTAGTAGAGAATCCTCCTCTTGCTCTTGGTCGCTCTTTAATTGATTTAGATAGAGATCTTGCTAATGACAAGACATATGTAGAAAGTCAACATCAAGTTCAAAGAATGGCAGAACTCCTTGAGAGAAATATAACATTATATGTTAATCATCCTGAATTAGCACTTAGTGGTAGAGGTCAACATAATATAACAACAGAATCTGCAAGATATCCTCAAATTAGAATTGTTTGGTTATCAGATGCAGATGGACATGGTATTCATTATGAAGCAACAGAAGGACCTAATAATTTAAATAGTGATCAATCAAGACAAGCTAATGAACATTATCAAAGATTATTAGCTAGGTTTGGAATAAGAGGTGATTCTGGTAGAAGAGGTGATTCTGGTAGAAGAGGTGATTCTGGTAGAAGAGGTGATTCTGGTAG
>MDSZ01091948.1_pt1 | contig 13188 bp, 4 predicted proteins | sample 811201 | NCBI WGS metagenome assembly MDSZ01 (sample SAMN05326647, study PRJNA326480) | marine metagenome | isolation source: seawater | place: Indian Ocean: North | collected 2010
CGAGTTCAAAGTCATTAGAGAACGCCAAGGAGATGTATACTAGTTTCAACAACAAGAGTCCTTCCAAAGTGAAGAAGGTCAAGGTCGATGTTGGCGATACGTGGATTCAGTTAGGAAACAAGGCTTGGCAGATAGGATATACTTCGGGTAAAGAAGACGGAAACGAGAACCAACGATACATTCACACCTTCAACGAGGAATCTAAAGACGGAGATTTCCCAACGTTGTATCTCACCGTCCCTTCGACTAAGGGAGGGAAACCACTAATGATTATCGAAGGCGGTAGTTGGAAGGTTGAGACTGACGAGACCGGAATTGGATGGATTTACGATTAGGTGCTAAAATGATGAAAGAGAATTACATACTAGGAATAAGTGAACGCCATTGGTCTTATGTGAAGGCATTCTCCGGAGTGTTGCTAATCATGACTACCACCAAGACGGCTATGAATACGGTCGGTTCGGTCGGAATATTCGGATATGGGAAGAACAAGACCTTGGCAGGTTTCGGTCGAGAGAGAAGCCAAGAATGGAAGTCGATACAGGCACTTTCATTAGCAGTGGTCGCTGTGACCATGTTGAAGGACGCGAGCGTATCGCTTTCCGAGGCTGGAAATAACGCTAAATTCAGAAGAATCGAAAAGGAACTATTTTGAGGGATAATCATGGGAAAGACAGATATTTGGATGCCATTCGACCCGAACAACGACACTTACAAGTGGCTAGAGAAGGAGACTTCAGTCAGTCGTAAGACTTGGTTGGTGTTGGCGTCCGTCGGTATTTCGATGTTAATTGCCGATTACCTCGGAAGAAAACGCATATTGGACAGGTTCATGCCGGGGTCTGCAAAGTGAGGGAGGGAGTTGTCCCCGCCCTTTAGCACTGGTTTCTTCGCATCGGACTCTCCACCCGACAGGGACTTCGACTTTGTTGAAAGCAAGTATTCCAAGAATGTAATTGAACACATCCTTGAACACTACGAGATGAACGTCCGAACTATCGCTACTAGCAATATCAATCAAGTGACCCTCCCAAGACTGTTGCACTATCATGTATATGGGGATTATAGGCTAAGTGAGACTCTAAATGCGGCGGGAAATGCCGTCGAGGGAGTCACATATCGCTTGACTCAGGTAGACGAGAATCTGACTCCTAATCCCGAACTAACCAGACAGAACTATCGTGGGGTTCCCATTGACTTCTATCCCGGCAATGCGTTTGTCGACACAGACGACCTTGTGACCGGACTGTATCAGAACGTCGAAGTGATTGATACTGCACAAGGTAGGAAAGGCAGAATCAACCATGAGATAGGCGAGATACCTTGGTTGAGCGAGGAATTGAACAACACCGGTATGGGTGCGAGATACTTGCTTCCGAGCATAGGAACTCAGATAGTGAAGGTTCATGAGTTCGGGAACCAATCGGACTTGCTGAAAAAGGCATTTCGCAGGGAGATGAATGCGTGTGTCGAAGCGATGAATAACCTCAATGGTTGGATTCCTCCTCAATCAGATGGGAGTGGCAACCTATTGCCCGACACCGGACGGTTCACAGACGAGTTTGAAATATTCACTAGCAACTTCAATAATTTCTTTGCAGGGGGGAACATCGACGATTGGAACTTGGATATTAGTCCGATACCCTCAGTATTCATACACCTTTTGATAAACAACGAAGAATACGACACCTTGTTCGGTCCGGGAGGCGTCTATACTGGACCCGCCGTTCCAGACACAACGGAATTAGGTAGAAGCCTAACTGGGAATCGAGGAATATACCGAGCAAATCAGAACCACGACGACTATTCGGCAGTAGGCAAGATTACCGAGATGTTATTCTCAGGTTCGACCACTAAGTTCCGAGTAGGCGATGAAATCATCGTGACTAGAGACACGTTGAGCGATGCCATCAATGGAGCCTCTTATGGGCCGAATGCAGGTAGTTATCCCAACCTCGGAGATTCCGCGACTATCGTTCGCATTGCCGGAATAGACGATACACAGAACCCCCCATTCACGATAGAGATAGGAGATTATGTGACAGGAAACTTCACTGTTTGGGCCAACGAAGACCCAGTTAATCCCGGTCGGGAAGACACCAGCAACCCGATTTACCTTTCGGCTAACAACTTCAAACGTTCTGACTCACTAAACGTAGACGACTACCCAACCTTGGAGGATATGTTAGGAGCGGATGGCAAGACTGGAGATGTTGTATCTGGTAGGATGAAACAGAAAGACAGACCATTGGACCGAGAGGCTCTCCTGTTCCAAAGGATTCTCTTCGATACATTGGCTACGATGCAGATGCTTCTTGCCATCGCTGAGAGATACAGTTACAACAATGACGAAGAACAGGGCATGGAGGAACTGAAACTCCGTTATCTCTCATCGGGGTTGAACACTGGCTTGAAGAACCGATTGGTCTACGAGCAATACACCGCGCTTATGCCCTATACGGCGGCAGTTCAACAGACCCCCAACAATGACGTCCTCAATCGGAAGCCCAGAGACAAGCAACGTAAGGGGTTTCTGGATTATTTGGCAAGTCGAAGGGCTTACTACACACTTTCCACTTTGATTACGCAACGCTCTAAGTTGAGCGATAAGACGAGCATGGACGAGTTCTATACCAAGAGCATCCTACTACAAGAGGTTCAGTGGATGTCAGCGTTGATTGGTGATACGACCCAATACGCACTTCGCAAACCCGAGCAAAGGGACTTCACTTCGCAACTGCAATACGAGGACATACTGTCTCCGGGGAACCTTACGCCCCCGAACGCAACTGCGTATCTCCCCAAGAAGACGATATTCTACAACATCGAAACGCCACTCTTGAAGGAAATCATCGGAGACTACCTTAACGTCTACAACCAAATGACGATACTAACTGCGTATGATAGGAGTGGGGGAGCCAACGAGAAGGAATTAGCCGGTTCCTCATGGGGGTCTGTCAGGAATCGGACAAAGGGCATATTCGATACCGCAGGTATAAAACCTCATGAGTTTTTTAGAGACCTCTTTGCTCAGGTAAATGAGAGACTAGACCGCTCCACCATATTGAAGAGCCATTATCCCCCTTCATGGTTGGGAGACAATACCGTTCAAAGACTGATGACTGACCCTCAGACGATTGGAATGACAATCGAAGAGGGCTACTATCAGAAGAAGTTCAACGAATACATCGACCATCTAGGTAATGTCTACAAGGCAAACTACGCCGTTCCCTTGCAGATAATAAGCACAGTTGAGAGAAACAAAATCAGACACAACAAGGACACTGAGAACCTGCGAACGGCATTCGTTGAGAGATTGAAGAACGACAATAGCAAGAAGAGGATAAAGACCACGCAATTCCTATTCAAGCCCTATGGAATTGTCCTAGCCATAATGAGAGCGCATCTTGCCATTCCTTTCCGAAATAGAGCAGAATTCGTAGCCGAGGCATTTGAGACTACTCATCGAGACGACATAGTCGCCAAGGTTGCTGACCCTGATAGAATTACTGATACCGAACCACTTGCTCCACCCGGACACCCGTTGAGGCGACCATGATGACAGAATACCGCCAAGTGATTCAGATTTTCGATGATTACCTTGAGTTGACTATCATCGAGAAGGGCAGTGAGGACATAACCAGCGATGACATAGACGAGTTCCTCGATGGGTTTCTCGACACTAGGAGTATGTATTTCTTCAAACAAGGAAGTTCATTGAGAACCGCAAATTACCCGGACCCCGTCACTCAGGAGAAGCCATTCGACATGACTGACAAGACCCATCAAGATGCGATAGAAGAACTGAAACCCATCTTGGAGAAGAAGGTGAAAGACAGGTATGGAAACGTATCTGCGGAGACAAATGCATACTGGTTTCATCCAACCCCACGTTCTGTCGATGATTGGGCGTTCCTGAATGCGACCGATTCGGGGCTTGACCCCGAAGAATGGGTCAACTTGAGTCCCGCCGAGAAGAACAACCATCCCGCTATGAGGTCAGCACGAATCGAAGTCTCAAAAATGAAAAGTAGGATAACGCAGTATTTCGATAGGGTTCTCCCCTTCATGTTGCGTAAGACTATGCATCATCCGATTAGCAGTGGGATATATTCGACAACCGATGGGACTCCCAACCTTATTCGTCTCGATTCAAACCGAAATCCAGTGACGTTGGATTCGGAAGAGGAATTACAGAAGTTCCTTTCTTCGACCTACTACCCACCCGGAGATAATTCGTTTCCCGCCGCTAAACACGGAGGGTATCGCTATATGTTCTGGAGTCCAACGACTTCGGGAAAGAACATCAAGATGGCGGTCATCGACGTAGACAACCCTGCCAAGGTTCCATTGGATGAGGTGATACTTGCCGTCAAGCAAGCCGCAAGAACGTTTGAGAAGGCGGGACACCCATTGATAGTGATGTTCACTGGGAACACCTTCCAGATTTGGATTGGCCCCACTCCAGACAATCCCTTCACCGACCAAAGAATCGTTGAGGATTACATCACGAAGCAACTCTTCAAGTTCGGTGCAACCAACAGGGAGAGAGCCATAGCCAACGAGCAGGTTCACTTTGACAAGCAGACCTTGAAAGCAACACAACAGATTCGGATGTTCTTTAGTCTGCATTATCCCACTCCCGATTCAACGAAGGATTTCACTGGATTAGCGGCAGTTCCCGTTAGGATTTCTGACCTAGGGAAGTCGTTTGAACCAACGATATACGCCCATCCGGAGACCGTTCTTGCAAACTTCGACGACTATGCGACACTAGTGGCAGACTTCTTCGATACGGTTGAGGTCGGACAGGATTACGATGGTCCCGGTGAATTAGAAAGCGACCCGATAGCGGTCAAGGTAGAGGGCAAGCACGATAACTACGTTGGATTGAAACCCATAGCCGAACAAAGCAAATTCAATCAGGTTGTTCCAGAAAAAATAGCGTCGAGCGTTTCTGATGAAGAGTTCGTGTATGCAAGCGTTCTCGCGAAAGGTGTAGATGCCGTTCTTGAATATCGGGCGAAGGGGGGCTTCAAATTCAATGGCACGATTCTGAAACACGAAAAGAAAGTTGGAAACACATTAACAGTAGAACCTATACGAACTATACTAGTAACTAAGTCAGGTATAGTAATACATTCTGATTATATTACTAGGGATATAGAAAGATTCTGTGAGACTAAGGGAATATCAGAATTAAGACTAATAGGACAGATAGTGAAGAAGTCCGTAGACGGGGACGACGCTGACGTTGACGACATTCAATCATTGTTAATAAATTCAGACAATGACTCGTTGGCCTCCAAGAGATTTCACTTCATACTGAACTACATCGAGTCGTATGAGGGAGAACCCGTCCCTGTGGAGAAGATGGAAGAGGAAGTCGTGAAGATAAACACCAATCGTGTCACACCTGCACCTTCGTTCTCGTTCTCAAAACCGGTGGGTCGAAAATTGAAGAATCAGTATCAACATCTCCGAAAGAACCGAATTGGCAACCGAATGATAGTAATGGGGAAGGAAAAATACTACGTTTCAGCAAAGAGGACTGTCAATGTGGTAGTGATGGGAGTGTCCAAAGAAAGTGCGGCATACAAAAAAGACTCCGATGAGATAGGGACAGTCTACATCGGATTCTTGAAGAGAGACCGAAATAAAGGGGCTGAATACTACTTCGCAGGTAGGGCATCGTTAGCACTCAGCCAAAAAGAGAGGATTCGATTGAAGGAGTTGGTTTATGGTGCTAAGACTGAAACTGTTTCAGACGACGGAGAGGCAGTGATTCGTTACGATAACGTAGTTCCCATCAACTTGAGAGAAGAGGACTTCACAGACCAGATACTCCTGACCGAACCAAAGATTGTCGTAGAAATCGAATATGACGACGTTAGCGGTGTCATGAGTGAGACAATGGGATTCAACTACGTCGAGATAAACCGAATGAGAAGATACCGACCCATCTTGAAGAAGCCCAAGTGGATAACCAAACTAATCAACAGTCGAGTCATAGGAATCCGTGAGGACTTGAACCCGACAAGACATTCCGATGTTGGGGTGAGTCAAGAGGAACTGATAGTGATTAAATCGACTCCCAATGTCAAGAAGATAGGAGTTGCAAGGACACTTGCCAATCCCGCCAACATCTATGACTTCAACGAGTATTACCACGCACGATTACATGAGCCTCCCAACGAAATAAATCCCTATATGATGTCGTCGAAGTCGTATCGGAAGTTCAAGAGGATGGCTAAGAGAGAGGACGTAGTGGGATTCGTCAAAGGAAAGCACATTCGATATGATACCAATAAGGGATGGGCGCAATTCGGAAACAACGAAGAACTAATCAACTCCGACTTTACCTTCGTCTCGATATCTCAACCATTCCGGTTAAGGGGAATTGACGTAATTAACGCCACTCACCTTTGTGTCGAATATGGCATCAATTGGCATCTAGTGATACACGAAGGTAAATTCTGGTGGATTTATTGTGAGTTGGAGAATTCAGATTTCCAACTGAGAAGGGACAATGTTATCGCAGGGGCTAAAGATGAGAAGATAAAATCCGTATTAAGCGACTTGGTATCGGCAGTAGAAACCGCATTTCCACTAAAGGACGAAGTAGTCGAGGTATCAGGAATACCCGGATTTAATTTCCAAATCGAGGCGATAGAGATGATGGAGGCCAAGAAAAACCCTGCATTCTTCGGTGTTTCTCAACAGTTGAATCGTCCAGATTCGATGTATAGCACTATTATTGATGCCAAGGAATTACCAGAACCACTACCAAAGTGGACTAAATACGGGGTCGTTGACGTTAACTACGTTGGAGGAAAAAAGGTATATCCCCCCTTATTCAAGAAAATAAGCCAATTCTCCCCTACACCTGAGTTTGAAAGGGCATACAAGAGATTCGACGACGCGAACAAAGGAGTCGGAGACCCTAATGACAAAGGATGGAAATTGTTCGTCGATGAGAAGTCGTTAGTGAAGAACAGTGACACTCCATACTACAACATCACTAACCTGCCTTTCCAAATGCAGAACGTGAAGGACGACAGTCGAGGGTATGGTCAAGACGGCACTAGAGTAGTGACGATGGACAGTTCATTGAAGGACATTCGGGATTTCAATGACCAATTGAACCTGCATAAACTGACGAACGTAGAGCAAGAGAAGGAAGACCTGAAGGTAGTTCATTCATTAGCCAATCGGGTTCCCGGAGACCCCAATTCCGAGAGTCAGACTTATTGGAATACCGATTCGACCTACGAACTACAAATGAGAGTTGAAGACGCTCAAACAAAGGACAGTATGAAAGACGTGCCATTCGCTCATTTCCCAAATGAAATACCCAACCCACCTGTCAAAGCGAAAGAATGGGAAGAACTAGTCAGCAAATACGTCGAAGCGTATGATGAATGGGACCGCGAGGAAGAAGCCAAAGAGCCTTGGGAACGATATAGCGTGGGAATGTTCCCCTCATGGGCGCAACCCATGTTAGAGAAGGAAAGGCTATTGCATAGTGCTACTTCGACATATTCACTGACTGAGGAGGAAGAACAGACAATCAATTCGACTTTTGGTGTTGAATCGAGCGGAGATTTGTTGGAAAGCACGTTGGGAGACTTATATGAGGAGGTAGAAGAGGATGATGAAATCGAAGAATTCGACCCTTACGACACAAGCGATGGCGAATGATATCGCCAAGGAGTTAGGGTTCCCCGAACCCGGCGCGGTTGTCAACGGATTGAAGATACTTGAGTCCGACTTTAGGCTGAAGGACACAGTGTTTGAATACCAGATACACTTCCCTAAGTCGGTCAACTTTCGACAGATAACCTCTCTACTACGGACATTCTACAATACTGAGTTGGTAACAATCAACAATGTGGATTATGTCATTCGCAATCACGATTACGGACATAAAATCTCAGGCAATATGCTTATCATCACAGGTCAATTTGAGGTAATCGAGTTAGTGAAAACCAATCCAATACAAAAGAACATGACCGCCTTAGAGGATTTCGACCATGAATACTCCAAGATGGAGATGAAGAAACCGGAGACTTTCTTCCGAGTTTATCCATATCGCACGTTCAACAGTCCCGCCTTTCGCTCTAAATTGTTCTCCTTCGTATCGAATATGGGGGAAAACTACGGCTATTGCAACGACAAAGAGTTGTTCTACCGTCGAGCATCCTTGATAATGCCGAAAATCAAAATCACCAAAGCCCCCGAAGAAGCCAAGATGATGTATCATACCCATCCTAAGAAGGATGAACCCTCTCTATCATCAGCAGATGACTATCTCATCTACTTCGACTTGAGCCATGAACCAAGGAACATCAGACACTTCTTCACGGTGATGGCTGACCGTATGGATTACTTTCACATCACTCCAAAGAAGAACAAGAAGAATGATTACGTCAGAATCAATGAGGATAAATTCATCGAGGAACTAGACGCACAGATAGATGTAATCGGAAAGAAATTGGATGAGACCACTCCATCGGAGAACTACCAAGATGACTTGTATTATTGTGAAAAGGTAACTAGGGAAGTAGTCAAATGGCTGAACAAGAAATACGCCAAGTATTTCACTATCAAATACAAATGCTACTACAAGGTTCGGAAGAATCCGGGTGAGAAGACCTATGAAGACCTTCATCTGAATGATGAATACATAGCAAAGCCCCTCAACGATATCAAGAGTGGTAAGTATTCGTGGCCGGAATTCAACGATAACGAGAAGATATACGAGAAATACGCCTATTGGCACTCTCATTACTTCATAAATCAACATGACAATAACGCATTGGGTTACTTCCGATTCTTCCCCGGTGACGAAAGACGGTTCTCGCATTTCATGAGTCTGCCATTCCATAACCGCAATTACAGTTATTGGGACATACTTGGAATACTATTGATTAGCCACGATATTAGGAAGAACGATAGTAAGATACGAGATGGGAGTGGAGAGATATCGAGAATCGTAGATATATTGGATTTCCTAGAGATAGATGACGAGGTCATACGAGACGACATAGTAATGTTGGATTCGGTTCTTCAAGGGGACGTCTATACTGAAACTGCAAAGATGTTGACCGGAGACCACTACTTCATACTACCAATAGCCGACTTCTCGATAAAGAGCATCGAAGCGATGGAGGAGGTCAAGTCCGGAAAGAGGAAAGTAGACGCCGCTACCTATGACATAATGACTACCCTCTCAAGCAAGATGAGCAAGGCAGTTGCTACACATCTAGGAGAACTGAACCGTTCGACATATATCGGGAAACCGAACAAAGGAACTCCCGAAAAGTCATCAGGAAATCTTAGTCAAGTCGGCATCAACCCACCAATATTCAAGAGAAACACAGAATACAGTGCCAAACTCCCGACAAGTGTCTTTGAGAACATAGACTTGTTCAAAGAGGCGATAATGATTGACCGCTTTGACCCATCAAAGAAGGAACCAAGCAAGACATTCGCTCAAAAGGAAGGGAGGGAATGGAAGGGGCATTACCAATTGGTAGTTCCATACAAGGACGAGAGTGCCGCTATGATAATGATATGGGCTACGGGAACGGTGCAGATGAAGGTTCCCGCCAAGGGATATGAACTACCCGAAGGAGTGCGTCCTGACGAAATAGCATTGGAGACCTTCACGGAAGTATGCGAGAGAATCAATATGTTCGTGGAGAAGAAGATTCCCTTGGAGAATATCCAAGTCGGAACCTCACTTCCGGCACGGAACCCCAATTCAGATGGGGATATCGTGACTGTCTCATCAATAAGCCCCAAGATAGCAGACCATACGGTTCAGAATCTCGCTGACGCTGACCCGAATTACTCACTAGGGACTATTTACTCTACGAATCCAGACGAAAAGAGAACCAAAGGAGTAGTCCCGGTCACAGATGAAATCTTTGATTTAATGGAGAAAAAAGGGGAGTTAAGCACTACGATGATAACGCAAGATGGGCGTAGTGGGGTCAAAGGAGCCGATATTCGCACTGAAGGGACGACAATATTGAATGTAAATATCGGGGACGAGGCATTCATCAAAAGCACGGAACCCAATACCGACTCTTACTTTGTCGACGTGAAGGGCAAAGGAAAAGAAGCGGCCAAGCAATTGAGGGCGTGGGGACATAGCCAGTGGGAATCGGAGAAGATGATAAAATTCCGTGAAAGGGCTTCTGAACTAGGTGGAGAAGTGAAGAGAATACTCACCGACGCATGGTTGGGATTCAAGGATTCCGCACCCAAGCAGATATTCGCCCGTTCAAAAAAAAATCCCAATCCCGGAAAAAAGGAACTGACCATCTTCGGGGATGGTTCTAGTTACCTAACTGCACAGACCATTCCGATAACCGCGTTGCAATCTATTGCCGCACCAGAACTGAGATGGGTCGCTCCTGAACCAGATACCGTGATTCCAATAGAAGAACCGGATAAAAAGACAAATCCTCCTTACAAAATATTCAACCCGTTGCTAGTATTACCCAAATACCAAAGGACGACTCCTCACGATTTCCTCTATTGGGGTGGGAAGCAGGGCCAAGAACCAACGGGCTATTGGACTTCAGAAGAAACAAAGGCCATTGGCTATGCCGTATTCGGTGATTTATTCGACAAGACGGGGGACATATATCGTGAAATGGGATTCCGAGAAGGAAAGCCAATAATGGCTAGGACTCGATATACCGATGACGACAAGTGGTTAGCCAAAGACCCTGAAACGGGGACGGGTGATGACTTGGACATTCCAAATTTCGATACCGCAGTAGAACTAGGCTTCAAGGCAACCGTCGATAGACCCGGTGTCCCTGCGGAGACACTCAACGCAATCCTCGCTTCAGCGAGAACGGAAACAAATCATGGAACGGGCTTCACCACAGAAGAGATGAATATCGAATACGACATGGTGAGTGACCATGACTTGCTTGTAGCCCTGAAGAAAATTAGAGAAGACCTAGAAAGAGAAATCGAATCTTACAGGAACGGTGTCCAAATGGGAATCTCAACCACTCCAACCCTTGTAAATTTGTTAGATACTACCCTCGGTTCTTACGTGTCCCATATCTTGTTCCAAGTTCACGACATATCACAAAGATTGCTTCTCCTCCCGGAGACAAGAGAATCCGACGAGGCTCGGGAGAAGTTGTTCGCCGAGTCGCGAAAACTTTTGGGTTTCCCGGAAATGTTTGAACACATCGACGCTCAGTTGGCATTCTTGAGTGACACTGAGAAAAACCCACCTACTGAGTGTCCACCTGCTACTCAGGACGTTGCAATCAACACCAAGAATAGAAATCTAACTATCGAGAAGTTTGGTTACGGCCCATTGAATGTGGATGAGCCGGGAGACTATTGGGAGAATATCGCCGAACAGTGGAACACGACCGTAACCGCCGCTAAGAAATCTAAATGCGAGAACTGCGTTGCTTTCGATAGGTCTCCACGAATGCAAGAATGTATGCCCGGAGAAACTTCCGACGGAGAGGGCGTTCTAGGATATTGTTGGATGCACCACTTCAAGTGCCATTCTGCACGAACCTGTGATACTTGGGCAAAAGGAGGCCCGATTACTGAAAACGCCACTTCTGAGGAATGGAAGAAGAAAGCCTTCGGTGGTAAGTCAAACCCATCAACAAAGATACCTAAGTCGATAAGAATCGAGGAAAGTCCGAACAAAGAGAAGAAGTTGGTCGCCTACTTCTTTGACGAGAACGACAAGAAAATCAGAACTATTCACTTTGGTGCTAGGGGGATGAGCGACTACACCCAACACAAAGACCCTAAGAGAATGGAGAGGTATCTAGCGAGACACAGGAACATGGGCGAGGACTGGGAGAACCCAATGACCGCCGGTGCTTTGTCGAGGTGGATTCTATGGGGAGAGCCATCGCTAAGGGACTCTTTCAACAAATTCAAGGCGATGTTTGGCCTTGAGGGAGTCATGGCTGTAACGAACACAAGAATGAACCCAATGGCTCCCGGCTACCAGTCATACGCTTGGACTACACAAGACTGGCGTTCAATCAAAGTCAACAACAAGGGAGATATAGACTACAAGGAGAAGTGCGGTGCGGAGGGAACACAGACTCCTGATGGCTCACCAAGACTGTGCTTACCTGTCGATGTAATCAGGACATTGATGAAGACCGATTCTGGAAAGGACATTCTGAGGACACAGGCTAGGAAGAAGGCTCGCGCAAAGAAGGGAGAGAGGGTATCTTGGCATCCTAGAATCAAGGAGATTTGGGCAAGGGTCGAGAAGAAGACGGTGAAGGACAAATCAAACCCACAACCCTCGATGGATGAAGTTGCAAAGAGAGTGTTCTCAATCAGCGAGACGGAACAGAAGGACATATTCGCTCGCATGGTCAAACTAACGGAAGAGTCAGGAGAATTGGCCGAGGAAGTCCTCATCAAACACGGATATAAGTCTTACAAGGATGGAGGAGTCGACGGAATAGAAGGCGAGGTCGCAGATGCGATTCTGGTTCTGATGAGTGTCTATGAGACCAACGGCGGAGACTTAGATGAACTGATTAAACACATGGATGAGAAATCCGCCAAATGGGAATCCAAGACTGAGAAGAACCCACCATATCCTACTGAGGGGCATCAAAATCCATTCATCATAATGAAAGAACCTTGGACTAATTTTAGAGTGCCAATAGACGAACGTTTAGCACCATTGGTTCAGCATCTTTGGAATAATGGAATTAGAACATCTTACAGTGACCAAGGGATAGGCAAGACCATCGAACATGGTTATTTGGTTGTAAGATGGCCGTATGACTATGTCAAAGAGCGAATTCAACCATTAGCCGATGCTGGAGATATTACAATCGACAGAGAAGGAGATAAACTATGGAGAGGCGGAGATATGATGTTTCCAGAACGCACACTCACAATTAGATGGAGAGGTTCCTCTTCTTTGAGGAAGATATACAAAGTATTTGATTTGGTTTATCCAGTTAGTAGAGAGTTAGCCATTAAACAGACTAAAAAGATGGGCGGAAAGATGTATAAAACTACTACACCGGCCAAATATGGTCGTAGGACAAAGAAAAATCCAAGGAAGTTCAAACCAAGGTCTCCACCATTCATTTCCTTAATGCACGACTTTGATGGGGAACCGGACTACTTGGCACTCAATTTCCACTATGA